>ERZ836877.2636-NODE-2636-length-22465-cov-3.737706_pt1 | contig 22465 bp, 22 predicted proteins | sample MGYA00519469_ERZ836877 | MGnify/ENA primary metagenome ERZ836877 (study PRJEB31850, sample SAMEA3708809) | human gut metagenome | biome: human gut; feature: human-associated habitat; material: faeces | place: China | collected 2014 ... | reverse complement strand
GCATGAATACAGAGTTTAACAATTTCTTATTAACAGATTTTAAGAGACACTAGTGTCCTTTGGTGTTGTTTATAATGCTTTTGCCCGGGAACGGCCTCAACTGGATTCCATATTGTTTTATTATGAATTCAGATGTTTTGACTGACTATGAAGCTGTGGCCGCGTTTGATTTGATTGTCACATGTATAGTTGGTTATTGGACACAAATAAGTTTTCTTGCCCGCTTCGGGGCAGATGATGAAGTCGGCTCGTCGGAATCAAACGGACATGAGATATGAAAATCAGCGTCTTGCAGACGGTTTTGCGTGGCTGACTGCAATTATGAATGTAATCATGGGCGCCGGTTTATCACTTTTTTTGATTTGGGAGCTGAAGTGTGCTGATTTTTATGTACTTTTGCAGGTTGAAAGAAAATCCAATAGTGTATGCAAAAAATCAGAAACATCGCTATCATCGCCCACGTCGACCACGGTAAGACGACGGTAGTAGACAAAATGCTTCTTGCCGGCAACCTTTTCAGAGATAATCAGAACGCCGGCGAACTCATTCTCGACAATAACGACCTCGAACGCGAACGCGGCATAACAATCCTGTCGAAAAACGTTTCGATAAATTATAAAGGCTATAAAATCAACATCATCGACACTCCGGGACACGCCGACTTCGGCGGCGAGGTCGAGCGTGTGCTCAACATGGCCGACGGCTGTCTGCTGCTCGTCGACGCCTTCGAGGGCCCGATGCCCCAGACCCGTTTCGTGCTTCAGAAAGCCATTCAGATTGGTCTGAAGCCCGTTGTCGTCATCAACAAGGTCGACAAGCCCAACTGCCGCCCCGACGAGGTGCAGGAGATGGTCTTCGACCTGATGTTCAACCTCGACGCCACCGAAGAACAGCTCGATTTCCCGACAATCTACGGCTCGGCCAAGGAAGGCTGGATGAGCACCGACTGGCGCAAACCGACCGACAACATCCTGCCCCTGCTCGACGCCATCATCGAATATATACCCGAGCCCGAAACCCTCGAGGGTGACGCCCAGATGCTCATCACTTCGCTTGACTTCTCGAACTATGTGGGCCGTATCGCTATCGGCCGTGTACACCGCGGCGAGCTCCGCGAGGGCATGGATGTCGCCCTCTGCCGCCGCGACGGCAGCGTCTCGCGCCAGCGCATCAAGGAGCTGCATGTCTTCGAAGGCATGGGCCGCAAACGTGTCGAGAGTGTCAAGAGCGGCGATATATGCGCTCTTGTCGGCATCGAAGGCTTCGAAATCGGCGACACCGTCGCCGACATCAACAACCCCGAGGCCCTGCCGCGTATCGCCATCGACGAGCCTACGATGTCGATGACCTTCACCATCAACGACAGCCCCTTCTTCGGACGCGACGGCAAATATGTAACTTCGCGTCACATCGGCGACCGCCTCACCCGCGAGCTCGACCGCAACCTCGCCCTCCGCGTCACCAAGGCCGACCACGAGGATGTCTGGACCGTCTACGGCCGCGGTGTGCTCCATCTCTCTGTACTCATCGAGACCATGCGCCGCGAGGGCTACGAGCTTCAGGTCGGCCAGCCCCAGGTAATCGTCAAGGAGATTGACGGCGTCAAGTGCGAACCTGTCGAACTGCTCACCATCAACGTCACCGAGGAATATTCGTCGCGCATCATCGACATGGTGACACGCCGCAAGGGCGACCTCGTGTCGATGTCGGCTCAGAACGACCGCGTGCACATGGAGTTCCAGATACCTTCGCGAGGCATCATCGGTCTGCGCAACAACGTACTGACAGCGTCGGCCGGCGAGGCCATCATGGCTCATCGCTTCCTCGAATATCAGCCCTGGAAGGGTGACATCGAGCGCCGCACCAACGGTTCGCTCATCGCTCTTGAGGCCGGAACGGCATACGCCTATGCCATCGACAAGCTCCAGGACCGCGGCCGATTCTTCATCTTCCCTCAGGAAGAGGTCTATGCCGGCCAGGTCGTCGGCGAGAACGCCAAAGACAACGACATCGTCGTCAACGTCACCAAGAGCAAGAAACTCACCAACATGCGCGCCTCGGGCGCCGACGACAAGGCCCGTATCGTGCCTCCCGTCGTCTTCAGCCTCGAAGAAGCGCTCGAATATATCAAAGAAGACGAATATGTCGAGGTGACACCCCACCACCTGCGCCTGCGCAAGATCATCCTCGACGAACTCGAACGCAAACGCGCCAACAGATAATGACAGATACCGCGCCAAAGTTTACACCATTCAGCCTCAACATCGGCGGCCGTCTTGTCGACTACACGCGGCCGGCGGTGATGGGCATTGTCAATGTCACTCCCGACTCGTTCTATGCCGGGAGCCGCACAACCGACGCCGAGGCTGTCGGACGGCGTGTCACCGCTATGCTCGGCGAGGGCGTCGACATCATCGATGTCGGGGCCTATTCGTCGCGCCCCGGTGCGGCCGATGTCAGCCCCGAAGAAGAGTATGAACGCCTCGCGCGTGGTCTTGAGGCCGTGCGGCGGGTCGCCCCCGACGCGGTCGTGTCTGTCGACACTTTCCGCGCCTCTGTCGCCCGCAAGGCCGTCAGCGCTTTCGGTCAGCTCATCATCAACGACATCTCGGGCGGGGCGCTCGACGACGATATGTTCGAGACCGTCGCCGAGCTTGGCGTGCCTTATATAATGATGCACATGCGCGGCACTCCCGCCGACATGCAGCAGCACTGCGACTACGACAGCCTTGCCTCCGATATCCTCGCCGAGCTTGGCGAGCGCCTCGGCCGGCTCACCCTCATGGGTGTCAGCGACATCATCGTCGACCCGGGCTTCGGCTTCAGCAAGACTCTGGCACAGAACTACGAACTGCTCGCGTCGCTGCCTTTGTTCGCCCTATTCCACCGTCCGCTGCTCGTCGGCCTGTCGCGCAAATCGATGGCGACACGCCTCTTAGGTATCGACACCGCCGACGCCCTCAACGCCACGACCGTCCTCAACACACTCGCTCTCGACCGCGGGGCGTCGATACTGCGCGTCCACGATGTCGCCGCTGCCCGTCAGGCTGTCGACATCTTCACCGCCACAACCGACTTCGGCTCAATAAACAAATAACCATCATCACCCCTTTCCTCGCTATGCCTCTGCAATTCGGAATAAAAGACATAATCGACATTTTCCTGGTCGCCGTACTGCTCTACTACATCTACCGTCTGATGAAAGAGTCGGGCACGATCAACATCTTCTATGGCGTCATGTCTTTTATCGTCGTCTGGGTGCTCGCGTCAGAGATCTTCGAGATGCGTCTGATCGGCACCATCCTCGACAAGTTCATGAGCATAGGCCTGCTGATTCTTGTCATTCTTTTCGTCGACCAGATCAAGCGTTTCCTTGTCGAACTCGGCTCGCATCGCCGCTGGCGTTTTCTCGCCGGCCTCTTCCATCATCATAAAGAAGAGATGGATGCCGACGCGCGCCGCTATGTCATGCCTATCGTCTATGCCTGCATGTCGATGTCCAAGAGCAAGACCGGCGCCCTCATCGTCATCGAGCAGTCGATACCGCTCGACAACTACGAGAAAACCGGCGACATCATTGACGCCGACATCAATACACGGCTTATCGAGAACATCTTTTTCAAAAACTCACCGCTCCACGACGGCGCCATGATTATCGCGCACGACCGCATCAAGGCTGCCGGATGCATCCTTCCTGTCAGCCATGACAGCGATGTGCCGCGCGCCCTCGGCCTGCGACACCGTTCGGCTCTCGGCATAGCCCAGGCGACCGACGCCGCCGCCATCGTCGTGTCAGAGGAGACGGGCAATATCTCGCTCGCCCACCGCGGCCGCCTCTACACCAAACTCACCACCACCGAACTCGAACACCGCCTCTCGGCCCTCGCCATGACCCCGAAGCGTTAACCCCCTGCACTCTTCTAAAACAACAAGGACTTAAAGCGCAAGAGCAAAGAACTGTTGCTGTCCGATAAGTTTTTTCGCTCATTCCGGTAATTATTTGACTTTTTCTATCGTCTAATAAGTAAAACTTCAAATAAAATTCATCATGATTGCTCACTGGTATGTTTATCTGACAATTGCGATAGTATCAACCGTTCTGGCTTGGGTTTGCGACAAATACGAAATCATAAAGTCGAAACCTTTACGTTTCTTTATAGTAATTTTTGTATCAGTCTTTATCTGCTGGGGAATTTACGACATCATTCTCGGCACGGAATAAGTAGCATCAGAGGGCGAATCAAGATTTTTCGCACAAAAGTGCCTTAATTTTTGCTAAATTGGATTAATTTGCATATTTTAGCGGCGCAAATGGCATCATTATGTCAGCATGCGACGTTTCCAAAATCCATTAACCAAAACCTTTTATGATGAAAAAAATCCTGATTTGTTTGCTGACATGCGCGGCGGCCGCCTCTGCATCGACAGCCAGTGCGACAGTCATTTACGGCTATCAGGCTTTTGAGCCTCTGCCCGACCCCAAACGCGGTCCGGTATATTTTGACACATCGGACGTATCGAAATTTACTTTCCTCGCCGACAACACCGACGAAAGCATTATCTACGCCGGATATTACCTCAACTACCACTGGTATGGCCAGGCAATAGTGCGCGGCACCCAGTCGAGCGTCGAGGGCATGTTTGACATCGACATGACCACCGGCAAGCGCACTTTAATTAAAAAGGGCGGCATGAAGCTCATCGACATGACCGTCGACTATTCGACCGGCGACATCTACGGCATCCGCAACGGCAGCCGCATTCTCGGCAAATTCGACCCTACGACAGGCGAGAACAGTGCCATAGGCATCTTCAATTACAACGGTAACGAAATCTATATGATTGCCATCGCCGCCGACCTCGACGGCACACTCTACGGCGTCAGCACCGACGACCGCCTCTTCAAAATAAGCAAGACCGACGCCGCACTGACCCTCGTCGGCAATCTTGAGGCCGACGCCGCCTTCGACCAGTCGATGGAATTCGACCACAACACAGGCACCCTCTACTGGGCCAACAACGGCGACTACAGCCTCTACACTGTCAACAAGACTACAGGCAAAGCCACCCGCATCGGCTCGCTCGGAGAAAACGGTGTGTCGAGCATGGCATCGCTCTTCATTCCCTATATCCACGTGGCCAAAGGCGCTCCCGACCGCGTCACCGAGCGCAAGGCCCAGGGCGCCGAGACCTCTGTCACTCTGACATGGAAAAACCCTGCTGTCGACGCTCAGGGCAATGCCCTCGGCGAACTCAAGGGCGTGAAAGTGCTCCGCGACGGCAAACAGGTGGCAGACATCACCACTGACGTCAAAGTCGGCGCTGCCATGAGCTATACAGACAAAAATCTCGCGTCAGACATCGTTTATAAATACAGCCTCGTACCCTACAACAGCAAAGGCGACGGCGGTGTCGACGGCATCGACATCGAGACGCGCACCGGCAAGGATCTTCCCGCGGCTCCCGGCGCCCTGACAGCCACCCAGGGCGACAGCGAAGTGACACTGACCTGGACGGCACCGACAGCCGGCATGAACGGCGGCAGCTTTACCCCCGCCGACATCACGGGCTATGAAATCAAGCGCGGCGAGACCGTGCTGACAACCGTGCCGGCATCACAGCTCAGCTACACCGACAAATATCAGTTTGGCCGCTACAGCTACACCGTCACTGCTATCAGCGCCGCCGGCAAAGGCGCTCCGGCAACCATAACCGACGTCATCGTCAAACCGGCCGCCTGGATTGTGATGTGCAACGGCGAAGCCACAATCGAACAGGGCAAGACTTATAAATTCTACGATGAAGGCGGTCCCAACGGCAACTACCGCAACGAACTCAAACAGACTATCGTGCTGCGTCCGGCTGTGTCAGGTGACTATGTCTGCGTCAATTTCACCAAATTCTGCATCGACGATTACGGCGACTACCTCTATGTCTATGACGGTCCCGACACCGACAGCCGCCAGATTGGCGAATTCGCCTCGACAACGCTGCCCTCGGGCCTGCAGAACCTCGAGGCCACGACAGCATCGGGCTGCCTGACATTTGTCTTCGAATCAGACCTCATCTTCGCCGAATCTGGCTGGGAAGCCGACGTCACAGTCAGAACCCGTGCCGCCAACGACCTCGCCGCCGAGTCGGTCATGGCCCGCACGCTGGTTGCCGCCGAAAGCGAATGCACCTACACCGTCACCGTAGCCAACAAAGGCCTCAACACCGCCTCGGGCTGGAAAGTATCGCTCCTTGACGGCGACAAGGTCATCGCCGACGCTCCCGGCGTTAGCCTTGAACCGGGCAAAAGCACAGACATAAAAGTCGTCTACAAACCTACTGTAACCGGAACACTGAATATCTCTGCACGCGTTGACTTCGACGCAGACAATAACATTGACAACAACCGCACGGCCACACTCGCACAGAACGTCATCGCAGCCGGCACCACATTCCTCAACCTTGAGGCTGCTGAAGATGTCGCCACCACAGTCGAAATCATGCCAATGTCGTTCATGTCAGTCCAGTCAATCTCCGAAGTCATAGTCGATGCCTCCAAACTCCAATCGGTAAAAAACATGTATCTTATAGGCATCAGCTATCCTCTTGTAGAGGTGACCGAATCTTATCATGAAGTTCCCGCTACCATCTGGGCGGGAGTGACAGAACTTGCTGATCTCAAAGACAACATTGTTCCTGCCAATCAGATGACGCTCGGCTTCGACGGCAAATTTGACATCGCACCCGGCATGTCAACCATTGATTTCTTCTTCAACAAAAGCAACGTTGAATACAAAGGCGGAAATCTTGCCATTATGGTACACAAAGCGATCTCAAACACAAATCGTTATGGCGTTTCATTCAGAGGAGACTACGGTTACGGCCATACCCATGACAACATATCGCGCTTTGACGCCAGTTTCTCAGCAGACGATGCTACGCCGTTTAATCCTAACGAAATCTTCGGCTATGGAGGCCAGAATATCATTCCCGATATGATTCTGCTTTTCAGCAAAGACAACAGCGGCGTCAATGACGCAGCCGTCGATCTGAACGGAGCAGGCATCCGCGCCGTCGCCGGAGGCATCGCCTCTGACATCGCAGCCGAGGTCTACAACCTCGCCGGCATGCGCGTCGCAACTCTCGCTCCAGGCGAGACAGCGGCTCTCGCCAAAGGCATCTACGTCGTGCGCACAGCATCGGCATCGGTCAAGATTGCAGTGAGATAACATAGAAAGAAAAATTTTGTTCCCTGCGGTCCGGGTCGTGTGGTAAACGACTCGGACCGCAATTGTTTGTATACAAAAGAACGTACTCCGATATATCCGCGAAGCTATTGTCGCTCAGATAATCTTCCTTCAGGCTGTCTGTTTCCGAAAATTTGTCTACTTTTGTATTGAATATGACAGCAGCATTATGTTGACGCCATACCATTTTACATCAAACAATTAACTATTCCTTAACAAAGGACCGAATTCTTCTATCAGATGAAAAAATTTTTGTTCTTATTTGTTCTGCCTTTTGTCGCGGTTGCTTTGAGCAGCTGCGATGACGACGATGATGTCATGGACACAAAGCTGATAAAAGGGAAATGGGAACTCGTCTCACAGGACTCTCCCGATCGTAACTGCATCTACAATTTCACCACTCAGAGCGAGAATACATGGTCGTGGGGCATTCTGACTACGTATTATCTCACCGCGTCAGGCACACCGGTGCACGACAAGGTATATGACTGGCATGTTTCAGACCCGAATAATTACGACACTGTATACCTTGACATCACACTGTCAGGAGAACTCGACCCTGACGATATTATGGAAAACACCGAATATTACATCGTTGAAAAGCTCACGTCGTCTGAGATGTTGCTGGAAAAACAGGACGGCGACAAGAAGACGAAACTCAAATTCGTTCGCCGAAACGACCTGCCGCGTCCCTGAACGGTCTGAACCAATAACACGGCCCGGGCGATTGTCGTCCGGGCCGCTGTCTTATAGTGAGAGTTGTGATTTCGGAGGGATTATTCTGTCATCTTGACTATCATGGCCTTGACAGAGTCGCCGAGCTGTTGGGCAGCTTCGGGTGTGTGGGCCTCGGCATAGACGCGGATGATAGGCTCGGTGTTTGACTTGCGCAGGTGTACCCAGCTGTCTTCAAAGTCAATCTTGACGCCGTCGATGTCGGTAATCTTCTCACCGGCAAAGCGTTCTTTGACGGCAGCGAGCAGGGCGTCGACGTCAAGCGAGGGCTGAAGCTCGACTTTGGTCTTGTAGATATCGTAGGGGGGATATGTCTGACGGAGCTCGCTGACTTTCTTGCCCGACTTGGCGAGAAGGGTCAGGAATAGGGCGACACCGACGAGGGCGTCGCGGCCATAGTGTGCGGCGGGATAGATGACACCGCCGTTGCCCTCGCCGCCGATGACGGCGCCGGTGGCTTTCATCTTGGTGGTGACATTGACTTCGCCGACGGCGGCCGCCTCGTAGCTGCAGCCGTGGGCGACGGTGACGTCACGCAGGGCGCGGCTCGAGCTGAGGTTGCTGACTGTCGGGCCGGGCGTGAGACCGAGGAGGTAGTCGGCGACAGAGACGAGGGTATATTCTTCGCCGAACATCTCGCCGTTTTCCATGACGATGGCAAGACGGTCGACATCGGGGTCGACGACAAAGCCGACGTCGGCGCCGCTTTCGCGGGTCACGCGGGCAATGTCGGTGAGGTTGGCCGGTATGGGCTCGGGGTTATGGGCAAACTTGCCTGTGGCCTCGCAGTTGAGTTCGACTATATTCTTCACGCCGAGGGCGCGGAGCAGCTGGGGAATGACAACACCGCCGACAGAGTTGACGGCGTCAACAGCTACCGTGAAACCGGCCTTGGCGATGGCGTCACGGTCGACGGCGTCGAGAGCGAGCACCATGTCGATATGGCGACGGTTGTATGTGTTGTTGATATACTCATGACCGAGGTCATCGACGGCAGCGAAGTGATATTCGTCGGCAGCGGCGATGCGGAGCACTTCCTTGCCTTCGGCGTCGCTGAGGAATTCGCCGTGTTCGTTGAGCAGTTTGAGGGCATTCCACTGTTTGGGGTTATGCGAGGCGGTGAGAATCAAGCCGCCGCAAGCGTTCTCGGCCACAACGGCGATTTCGGTCGTCGGCGTCGAGGCGAGGCCGATATTGACGACGTCGAAACCCATCGAGACGAGGGTGCCGACGACGATGTCAGAGACCATCTTGCCCGAGAGACGGGCGTCGCGGCCGACAACGATGGTGTTGCTCGTGCGGGTTGTTGTCTTTTTGATGAATTCGGCGTATGCGGCCGTAAACTTGACGATGTCGATGGGGGTTAGTCCGTCACCGGCTTTGGCGCCGATGGTGCCACGGATGCCCGATATTGATTTTATGAGTGTCATGATTTATTAAATCTTAGGACGGTAATATCTTAAATGGTATAGAAAAGGTATGACGTTTGCGATTTCGCTCGAGAAGCCATACTGCGACTTGATGACGAGGTTGACCTCGCAGTCGACGGGGAGATATGCCAGAGGCGTCTGTACGCCTGTGCCCCACTGGATACTGCTCTGGAGCTGATAGTTGTTATATCTGAAGCTCGAGTTGAGATAACCCATGTCGGTCTCGTTGCCTGTGCCTGAGGGCAATTTGCCGTCGGCGTAGTTGTTGAGGTTGTAACGGGTAAAACGGAAGTAGATGAGCTCGTCGTCTTCGGCACGGTTGTCTTTTGTGCCGGGATCGATAACCTGCATATAGAGCATGCCGTCTTCGTCGAGACGGTAGTAAGGGGCGTCAGGGCCGGTGATGAAGACCGTGTCGGCCGGAATCTCGGCCACGACCATCTGGTCGGCGAGATAGCGGTTGACGCTCTGGGTCTCGGTGTCGAGCAGCTCGGCGTAAGTCTTGCCGTCGTCGCAGGAAACGGCGGCTGCGGCTAACACAGCCGAGAATATGGTGATTACGATTCTTGAAAATTTCATGACTGGTAATGTTATTGTTTGTCGATATATTTCTTTTTGTTTTCGGCAATCAGCGAACGGAATAGCCCGGCGGCCTCGTCGAGTGTGCCGTCAAACTCGCCGCCTGCGGCGTTGAGATGGCCTCCGCCGCCGAAGTGGTCGTGACATAGCGCGTTGACCGGGAAATCGCCTTTGCTGCGCATCGATATCTTGACGTAGTTGTCTTCTTCGCGCATGAAAGCCGAATATACGATGCCTGGAATCGCCAGCGGCCTGTTGACAAGCCCCTCGGTGTCGCCTTTGGTATAGTGGAAACGGTTGAGTTCAGAGCGATCGAGGCAGATAAGGGCCGCGCCGCCGTCTTTGAATACCTCCATCTTCTTCGACATGGCGTAGGCGTTGAGACGCAGGCAGTTTTCAGAATGTGTATTGAACAGGCGCTCGTAGAGCATGTTTTTGTCAACACCTTTGCGTATGAGTTCGGCGACGATGATATATGCGTCGGGGTCGTTGGCGTTATACGAGAAATTGCCCGTGTCGGTCATCATTCCGGCAAGAAGGCACTCGGCGGCATAACGGTCGATGAGATTGAACAGCTCGAGACGGCAGAAGACTCTGAAGAGCAGAGCGCACGTCGACGACTGGTCGGGATGAGAGAACACCGGGTCGGCGAAGTCGCCGGGATTGAGATGGTGGTCGATGAGCACCTTGGCGGCGTCGCTGGCTGCAATCGGCTCGGCGAGTGCGCCTACACGCTTGAGTTCGTTGTAATCAAGGCAGAATATCAGATCGGCGTCAGCTATGAGACCGGCGGCGAAGTCGGGATACTGCCTGGCGTCAATCATCTCTTTGGCTCCGGGAAGGAACATCAGGTTTGACAATGCCCTGTCGGGCAGGATGACCTTGACATCCTTGCCTAATGTGGTCATGACAGCAGCCATGGCGAGAGACGCCCCGACCGCATCACCGTCGGGCGACATGTGGGTCGTGACGACAACCTTGCGGGATTCGTCGAGCAAACGCTTGAGACGCTTAACGTCAGCTTCTTTTATTATTCGTGTCAGCATGTTACAGAAATGTTTGCAAAGTTAACATTTCTCGTCATTAATCCAAAGCAAAGGCCCGCGTTTTAAGAAAGTTTTTGATTGACAGCGCTCATAAAAGCATGTGCCGCGTCGCGAAATACAACGGGGCACACACTCTCGTAATTAATCTGTCTACACGCCTGATCTATGATCAAGTCGCTTAGTCGAATTCTTTTTTTAGCTGCTCACACCATGCCTCGACGCGTTTTTCTGTCAGTTCGGGATGATTGCCCTGGTCTATTGTCAGGCCTACCATCGCACCGCCGCGGTATGATTTCGATTCGCCGAAGTCATAGCCGTCGGCATTGAAATGACCTGTCATCGTGGCGCCTGTGGCAGCCATGCGGTCGTAGATCTGGCCGACGGCGTCGCAGAATGTGTCATACATCGTCTCGTCGCCGCAACCGAAGACTGCGACTTTCTTGCCTTTGAGGTCAAGCGCCTCGGCTCCGGCAATGAAATCATACCAGTTGTCTTCGAGATCGCCCGAACCCCATGTACTTGAACCGAGGACAAGATTGTCATAGTCGCCAAGAGCTGAGGGTGCCGTGGCGGCAACATCATGGACATCGGCGGTGTCGACGCCGAGACGTCCGGCTATCATCCGTGCTACATCGGCCGTGTTGCCCGTGGCCGAACCGTAGAATATACCTGTTTTTTTCATATTGCAGTTGTTAATTGAGTCTTTATGTTATAACATTTGACTTATCACGCTTGTTTAATAGATGTAATACTTGTGTAATTTATCTTTTCAATAAAATAGAAACAACTATGAAAACAGACAAAGACACCCCCAAAGGCCTTCCCGGCCACAAGGATTCGCTCCGCATCGAGGGTCACGCAGAGCCCGCGCGCCTCAACGCGCCGCAGGAATCCGGTGAAGCCACCGACCCGATACTCGCCGCAGCCACAGAACGCACTCCCGGAGCCGTCAAATGGCTCGGAGCCATAATGGCGCTCCTCGGCATCGCCGCCATCGTGATGCTCTTCGTCGGCTACCGTCACCACTCAACGGCCGACAGGCACATGGCCGTGGCCGAGCGTACCATTCCCCGCCACAAGCTGCTCAAACGCGGCACTCCGGCATTCGACGCCATGATGAACGCCCAGGATTACACGACATACGGCTTCTCGGCATCGCCGAAACAGGCGTCTGACGTTCTGAAAAACCGCACCGTCAACGGCATCTACGACCCCACGACAGGCATGGTCTATCTCTTCCGCACCGACAATGCTGACGTCGACGAGAACGCCGCGCTCAGCGACTTCGCCCGAAAGGCCGCAGACGCGGGCTATAATGTAGAGATACGCGCCTATACCGACCCGCGGGGACGCGCCGACTATAACCGCCGTCTGAGCGAACGCCGCGCACGCGCCGTCGGCAAATATCTGTGCAGCCACGGCCTTTCGCCCAAGCAGGTCAAGACCAAGGGCATGGGCGCCACCGACGCCTACGGCAGCCATGCACAGGACCGCCGCGCCGAAATCCGCGTCGTCAGATAAAAAACCGTCTCAAACCGCGACCTTGGCATACCTACCGGCCCGGACGCCCGACCAGCCTCCGAGGCCGGTTTTTATCGTCTTCTGACAAATTCCTCGCCGTCGTCAAAACGATAATATACAAGACCATGGCGCTTTGAGACGATAAACTTATCCACAACAGGCTGTCCGCGATAACGCTCATCTTCCGAGCTTTCGAGAATACGGCTGTTACTATTGTCAGCCACCACACAATCATGGTAAACAACGCTATCCAGCATCAGTGTCTCGGGTTTTGCGACTATATATTCGTCATTTCTTTTTCTATTGACCGTCTCACGCTGGCCGAGACTGAGACCGACCAACAGCGTATCATTGTCTACCGCCCACTTGATAGAAACGCTTCCCCGATAAGGATGTCCGTTATGACGCAAACCAAGAGTGTAACAGGCATAAGCTTCAAATGTCCAACCGCCTCCGGCCGAACTGAATTCTATGACATCAGTCTTGTTGACAACCCATTTACCGTCATACTCGACCGTATCAACATCACCGTTATCAGAGACAAATATATTTTGCCTCGGCTCATATCTGTCATAACCGGTCATCCAGGCGAGATCCTTTTTGTCAAGACGTGTCACAAAAATCTTGACCGACACAAACACGCTAAAAAACAAGATGATGATACCCGGTATCAGACAGCCTCTTTTAAAAATCGAATCAAAAGTCATCCTATACTCCAGACTATGTTAACACTCATAAACCGCCCCATTACATGACCCGTCAACTTACTGAGCCGCCTGTTTTTATCGCCTCCCGACAAACTCCTCGCCGTCATCAAAGCGGTAATAGATTAAACCATGGTCTTTGGCAATGATATACTTGTCGGTCTTGCGCTTCTGATTTTTATGGAATTCAGGATATCTGGCTATCGTGCTGTCGACTATAACACATTCATCATATACGGTATTGCCGCACTTCACCCGTCTTTTTTTACATTTGTCAAAATTCAATCCCCATTGAGAATGGCCTGATCTACTGGAAAAATTATAGAATCTCGTTAAAAAAAATACTGACAATGCCATGATAATAATTATGACATTTCTTCTCATTGTTGCGATTTTAAATAATCAACGATAAATGCACTCACGCAAATCTCAAATGATTTTTAATTAATATGCAAATATATAACTTTGATTTTTCAAAACAGTCTTTTTCCATGATTTTTAAAGCTATATCGGGCAATTTCAGGCCACAAAAGCCGATATAGCCGAGGCCCCGAAACGCTGATATGGCGCGACACCGGAACTTTTTGTTTTTTTATCAATAAATAGATGTGTTTTTTGAGAATTTACGCGGGGATTTTTTGTAATTTTGCACATTGAATATTCAAGCATCATTTCGACTATCAAATAACAGTGTCTATGTCAGAACTCAAGAAGATCAACACAGCCCTTATCTCAGTGTTTCACAAAGACGGCCTCGACGAAATCGTCAACGCCCTTGCAGCCGACGGTGTCAGATTCATCTCTACCGGCGGCACAAAATCGTTTATCGAATCGCTCGGCCATGAGTGCCAGGCTGTAGAAGACCTCACAGGCTATCCGTCGATCTTCGGCGGCCGCGTCAAGACGCTACATCCAAAAATCTTCGGCGGCATCCTCAACCGCCGTTCACTCGAAGGCGACCGCAACGAAGCCGCACAGTTTGAGATTCCCGGCATCGACCTCGTCATCGTCGACCTCTACCCCTTCGAGGCCACCGTCGCATCGGGTGCCTCTCACGCCGACATCATCGAGAAAATCGACATAGGCGGTATATCGCTGATACGCGCAGCCGCCAAAAACTACGACGACGTAGTCATCGTAGCCTCTAAAAAACAGTATGCGTTCCTCGCCGGCATGCTCGACGCCCACGGCGCCTCGTCGACAGCCGAAGAGCGCCTGTTGCTCGCCCGCGACGCATTCAGCGTATCGTCGGCCTATGACAGCGCCATCTTCAATTACTTCGACAAGACAGCCTGCGCCGACATCGAGCAGCCCACGGGCCTGCGTGTCGCCGTCGACGGCTCGATGGCCATGCGCTACGGCGAGAACCCCCATCAGCAGGGCCGTTTCTTCGGCGACTTCAACGCCATGTTCGACCAGCTCCACGGCAAGGAAATCTCATATAACAATCTGCTCGACATCGACGCCGCCGTATCGCTCATCGACGAGTTTGATACCACGACGGTCGCCATACTCAAACACAACAACGCCTGCGGCCTCGCCTCGCGCGGCACTGTCGCCGAAGCATGGCGCGACGCCCTCGCCGGCGACCCCGTGTCGGCCTTCGGCGGCGTGATTATCGCCAACCGCGAGATTGACGCCGTCAGCGCCGAAGAAATCAACAAGATATTCTTCGAGGTCATCATCGCCCCGGCTTACAGCGACGACGCCCTCACGATACTCAAACAGAAAAAGAACCGCATCATCCTCGTGCAGAAAGAAGCAGAGCGTCCGGCAAAGGTCATGCGCTCGGTGCTTAACGGCGTCCTCGTCCAGGACCGCGACACCAAAGCCGAAACCGCCGACGACCTCAGACTCGTCTCGGGCGACAGCCTCAGCGACGACGTCGCAGCCGACATGCTCTTCGCCAACAAGATTGTCAAGCACTCAAAGAGCAACGCCATCGTACTGGCCAAAAACCGCATGCTTCTCGGCAGCGGCGTCGGCCAGACATCGCGCGTCGACGCCCTGCGCCACGCCATCGAGAAGGCCGGCTCGTTCGAGCTCGACCTCAAAGGCTCGGTAATGGCCTCTGACGCCTTCTTCCCCTTTGCCGACTGTGTCGAGATAGCCGACAAGGCCGGTGTGACCGCCGTGATTCAGCCCGGCGGATCTATCCGCGACACTGACTCGGTCGACTACTGCCGCGAACACGGCATGACGATGGTGATGACAGGCTTCCGCCACTTCAAACACTGATCTAACTCTCACTCCAATCTCCATTAATTATCGAATAAAATGAGACTGTTCTCACTCACAAAAGAAATCGCAATCGACCTTGGCACAGCCAACACGATAATAATCCACAACGACAAGATTGTCATCAACGAACCCTCGATCGTGGCTCTCGACAACCGCACCGACAAGCTCATCGCCGTAGGCAAGGAAGCCCACATGATGGAGGGCAAAGGCCACCCGGGCATACGCACGGTGCGACCTCTGCGCAAAGGCGTCATCGCCGACTTCAACGCCGCCGAACTGATGATTCGCGGCCTTGTCAAAAAAGCAAGTTCGAAAAACAACTGGTTCTCGCCCTCGCTCCGCATGGTCGTCGGCATTCCCTCGGGCTCGACCGAAGTCGAGATACGCGCCGTGCGCGACTCGTCGGAGCACGCCGACGGCCGTGACGTCTACATGATCTACGAGCCTATGGCAGCCGCCCTCGGCATCGGCCTCGACGTCGAGGCGCCCGAAGGCAACATGATTGTCGATATAGGCGGAGGCACGACCGAAATCGCCGTCATCTCGCTCGGCGGCATCGTCAGCAACATGAGCATCTCGATTGCCGGCGACGATCTCACCGACGACATCCAGAACCACATGCGCCGCGCACACAACGTCAAGGTCGGCGTACGCACGGCCGAACAGATCAAGATGAACGTCGGCTCGGCCCTCACCGAACTCGAGAATCCGCCGGAGGACTACGTCGTCCACGGCCCCAACGTCATGACGGCCCTGCCTATGGAAGTGCCCGTAAGCTATCAGGAAATCAGCCACTGCATCGAGAAGACCATCTCGAAGATCGAGGCTGCCGTCCTCAGCGCCCTCGAGCAGACACCGCCCGAACTCTACGCCGACATCGTGCGCAACGGCATCTATCTCGCCGGCGGCGGCGCGATGCTGCGCGGTCTCGACAAGCGCCTGACCGACAAGATCGGCATCCAGTTCCACATCGCCGAAGACCCGTTGCTCGCCGTGGCCAAAGGCACAGGCGTGGCGCTCAAGAACATCGACAAATTCTCGTTCCTTATCCGCTAATCAAAAGAAGCCTCTCCGCAGAGCGTGCACGAACTATTCAACTTCTTCATACGCAACAGCAAATGGTTTGTCTTCGCCTTTTATATGGTGATAAGCTGTGTGCTGCTCGCCGGCGACAACCCCTATCAGCGGCATGTGCTTCTGACATCGGCCAACACGGTGTCGGCGACCGTCTATGAGGCAAGCAACAACGTCACGTCATATTTCAACCTGCGCGACATCAACGAAGACCTCAACCGCCGCAACGCTGCCCTCGAGAAAGAAGTGATTGACCTGCGCGAACAGCTCGAACGCTACCGCGAGGCCGGCTACGCCGACACGATGGTAGTCGACTCGGGCGTGGCACACTTTGACTTCATCGTCGCCGGTGTCATCAACAACAGCGTCTCGAAGCCCTACAACTATCTGACTGTCAACAAAGGCACCCTCGACGGAGTAGTGCCCGAGCTGGGCGTAATCGACCAGAACGGCGTTGTCGGTATCGTCAGCGCCGCCACAGCCCACAGCGCCCGCGTCATCTCGCTGCTCAACCCCAACTTCAGACTGAGCTGCAAGATAAAAGGCAGCGACAACTTCGGTTCGCTCGTCTGGGGCGGCGAAGACCCTGAAGTCGCATTGCTCGAGGAACTGCCCCGCCACACGGTCTACCACCCCGGCGACACTATCGTCACAAGCGGCTACTCGGCGGTTTTCCCGCCCGGGCTGCCTGTCGGCATAGTCCTCGACGACGACAAAGAGCACAGCGAGAATTTCTTCACCCTTAAAATCAGACTCTTCGCCGACTTCACGGCTCTGAGCAACGTACAGATAGTCGTCAACAACCGCAAAGACGAAATCGTTACCGTCGAAGGCAGCGACATAGCACAGAAAAAAAGCAAATGAGCAAGACCATCCTCAATTTCATACTGCTGTTCCTGCTGCTGATACCGGCACAAGCCGTCATATTCAACAATCTGATATTGTTCAATGTGGCGATTCCGCTCGTATTCATATATCTCATCATACGACTGCCGATGACCGTGTCGGTCAACGCCGCCCTGACGATAGGCTTCATCACCGGTCTGTCAGTCGACATCTTCTCGGACACCGTCGGCGTCAACGCCATGGCCTGCACACTGCTGGCCTTCGTACGGCGCCCGGTCTTCCATCTCTATGTCTCGCTCGACGACCAGCTCGGCGGACAGTGCCCGTCGATATCGGCCATGGGTTCGGCGGCATATATGAAATATCTGATTACGATGACGGCGTTCTACTGCCTGACGGTATTCATGATCGAGGCTTTTCAGTTTTTCAACATCAAGATGCTGGCACTGAGAACAATCTCCAGCACGATTTTCACTTTTATCGCTATTTATGCCATCGACAGCCTCTCGATAAGACGACGTCATGAGAAAAAACTATGATTTAGAAAAACGCAAATACGTCATCGGCGGCTTCATCCTGCTCATAGCCCTGATATATCTTGTGAGACTCTTCGACCTACAGATACAGGACAGCAAATACAAACGGTCGGCCGACACAAACGCATTTCTGAAAAAGACAGTCTATCCGTCGCGCGGCCTCATCTACGACCGCAACGGCGAACTCGTCGTCTACAACCAGCCGGCATACGACGTCATGCTCATACCGCGCGACGTCGAGCCGTTTGACACAGCCGACTTCTGCCGCACGATAAACATAACCGAGGAGCAGCTCGTCAGGCGTTTCGCCGACATGAAAGACAAACGCCTCAACCCCGGCTACTCGTCATACACGCCGCAGCGTCTCATCTCGCAGCTTTCGTCACAGGACTACGGACGCCTTCAGGAGAAACTCTACCGTTTCCCCGGTTTCTTCATACAGAAACGCATCCTCCGGCAATATAACCACCCGACCGCAGCCAACGTACTCGGCAACATACGCGAAGTCTCGGCCGACGACATCGAGCGCGACGACTATTACACCGCCGGCGACTACACCGGCGACCTCGGCGTCGAGAAAAGCTACGAGACATATCTCAGAGGCCACAAAGGGGTCGAGATTCTTATCCGCGACGCCCGTGGACGCATCCAGGGACGCTATGAGAACGGCGCCCATGACGTCGACCCTGTCTCAGGTCTCGACCTGCGCCTGAGCCTCGACATCAAGCTTCAGGAATATGCCGAGTCGCTCATGGTCGGCAAACGCGGCGCCGTCGTGGCCATCGAACCGGCCACAGGCGAGATACTCTGCATGGTGTCGACCCCGAGCTATGACCCCCGCCGTCTTGTCGGCCGACAGCGAGGCGAAAACTACCGTCAACTCGTCAACGACGAATCATGGCCGCTCTTCGACCGCGCGCTCATGGGCGCCTACCCGCCCGGCTCGACATTCAAGCCCACACAGGGACTTATCTTCCTCCAGGAGGGCATCATCAACCTGCAGACGGCCTACCCCTGCAGCCATGGCTACATCAACGGCGGCCTGCGCGTAGGCTGCCATGCCCACGGCTCGCCCCTGCCTCTCAAACCGGCCCTGCAGACATCGTGCAACGCCTTCTTCTGCTGGGGGTTCAAGGCCATGATCGACCGCCGGTCGAAATACGGCACGTCGGCCAACGCCTTCGAGATATGGAAACATCACCTCGTCTCGATGGGCTACGGCTACAAGCTCGGCGTCGATCTGCCAGGCGAAGGGCGCGGATTTATTCCCAACGACAAGTTCTACAACAAATTCTACGGCGAAGGGCGCTGGAGCGCCAACACCATCATCTCTGTCGCCATCGGCCAGGGCGAGATCATGGCCACGCCGCTGCAAATAGCAAACCTCTGCGCGACCATAGCAAACCGCGGATGGTTTATCACGCCCCACGTCGTCAAGCAGATACAGGACACCGTCATCGACCCTAAATATACCGAACGCCGCTATCCGACCATCGACGCCCACTGGTATGAAGACGTCGCCGAGGGTATGCACATGGCCGTCACCGGCGGCACATGCCGCCGGGCCGCAATGCCGGGCATCGAAGCAGCCGGCAAGACCGGCACAGCCCAGAACCCACACGGAAAAGACCACTCGGCCTTTATGGGATTCGCCCCTTTCGACGAGCCGAAAATCGCCGTCTGCGCCTATATCGAGAACGGGGGCTGGGGTGCCACCTTCGGTGTGCCCATCGGCAGCCTCATAATGGAAAAATATCTGACAGGCCAGATTTCGCAGTCGCGCAAATATATGGAAGATCAAATGCTTAACACCTCGTTATATTATGCAAGCCCGAAGAAGTGACACAGCCACGATGATACGCAACCTCGACTGGGTCACGGTCATCATCTATCTGCTCATGGTCGTCTTCGGCGCCATAAGCATCTATGCCGCAAGCTATGACTTCGACGAGGCAAGCATGTTCTCGGCCGCCGAATTTTCGGGCAAACAGTTCCGCTGGATAGGCCTGTCGTTTATTCTCGCCTTTGTCATCCTGCTCATAGACGCCCGGATGTATGAGACTTACGCCTACCCTATCTATATAGCAGTGATGATATTGCTGCTTATAACGCCCTTCGTGGCCCACGACATCAAAGGATCGCGCTCGTGGATTTCATTCGGGTCGATGAGCCTTCAGCCGGCCGAATTCGCCAAATTCGCCACCGCGCTGGCGCTCGCGAAGCTATTCAACGCCTACCAGTTCGTCCTCAACGCCAAGGGCTCAAACTACCTCAAGGCCATAGCCCTGATAATACTGCCGATAATACTCATCCTCGCGCAGAACGAAACCGGCTCTGCTCTGACATTCATGGCTCTTTTCTTCGTGCTTTACCGCGAAGGCATGAGCGGACTGATTCTTTTCGCCGCCGTCTTTGCCGTCATCATCTTCGTCGTGGCTGTCAAATATGTCGAGACATCGGTCTTCGGCATGCCCACAGGCGAGTTTGTCGTCTTCTCGATGATTATGGCCATCATGATCGGTATGTCGGTGATGTATAGCCGCCGCATCGAAATCGGCCGCAACCTGCTCATTCTTTTCGCCGGCACGGCGCTTGTCGAATGGGCGCTGACAGCGTTCTGGGACATCGCCGTCCCCGGCCTCGCCGTCACCCTCGGCGTCATCTTCGTCGGCTGCGTCTACATCGTCATCGAGTCTATACGCCGGCGACGCAACAAGATGCTCATCGGCGTCGCCACGGCAGTCCTTTCGGTCATATTTCTCTTCTCGGTCAACTTTGCCTTCGACCATTTGCAGCCCCACCAGCAGATGCGCATCAAAGTCGTCCTCGGCCTTGAAGAAGACCTGCGCGGCGCCGGCTATAACGTCAACCAGTCGAAGATAGCCATAGGCTCGGGCGGCTTGTTCGGCAAAGGATTCCTGAACGGCACACAGACCAAGCTCAAATATGTCCCCGAGCAGCATACCGACTTTATTTTCTGCACGATAGGCGAAGAAGAAGGTTTCGTCGGCGCCCTCGCCGTCACAGCCCTTTATGTCGGACTGATACTGCGCATCATCAAAATCGCCGAACGGCAGCCCAAACCGTTCGGCCGCGTCTACGGCTACTGCGTGGCATCGTATTTCATCTTCCATTTCTGCATCAACATCGGCATGGTCATAGGCCTCTGTCCCGTCATAGGCATCCCTTTGCCCTTCTTCTCCTACGGCGGCTCATCGCTATGGGGCTTTACAATCCTGCTTTTCATCCTGCTCAAACTCGACGCCTCCCGCCGCGCCGACTGACGCGAAAAAACTACGAATAAATTCGCAGTTTTGGCCACAGCTATATATTCCGCTGTAGCTCTGACCATTACCCGTGCTTTTTTTCTAAAACATAGGCAAATTTCAGCAATTATTCTTCTAAAACATAGGCAAAATTTCTATTTTTCTCTTCTAAAACATAGGCAAGCCGGGCGTCGGCCATAGAAAAAATCCTCTCGCCGGCGGCGGGAGGATTTCAAGTAGAGATCTGATTGAATTTCTATGACTGACTGAAGGGTTGCTGTTCTTATCTGCGTGACTTTTTGAAGATACTGCGAAAACGTTTCCAGAGTTTTACGGTAATGACGCCATACTCGATGTATGTCAGAATCTTCATTAAGCCTCTGCCGCGGTTTTCACCTGCGAACGGCAACTGCTCTTTGGCGTTTGAGGCCGAAGCCGCCATTGCCTGCTTCTCAATCTCAATCGACGCGAGGGCGAGCACACGCTGATAGCGTATCTCGTCGAGTGTATAACCACGCCAGGGTGTGGCGTCGGGTCGCGGCTCGGGTGTGCGGGTGAGTTTCATTGTTCTGGGGTTTTAGGCGGTTTTACAAGCAGACGTGAGACGAAGCGCGCTATCGGGTCGACGATAAGCGTGTGTCTGAAGATGATGAGAAGAGAGAAGATGAGAATATAAAACGCTGTGACGATGAAAAATGCCCAATAGAGCGTCATCACCGATGCAAGCAGGAATCCGACACCGATTGAGAGGAATATCAGCGCGATAAGAGCCATTGCGACTATCAGCGTGTAAAACGCCACGGCCGACAGGAGCATCGACATCTTCTCGGCAGCCGAGAGTCTCATATAATCGGCATACAGACCCAGATAACGCTTCAGACTGTCGATAAAGCCCGATGTGTTGTCGTTGTTAGCTGTCCCGAACATCTCTCAATTTAATTTTAAGCTTGTGATTTCTATTGAGTCAGACCCGCGGCGGCCGGCGCATCATAAAACACCGGGACGCCAGGGTCTGAATTGTTTCTTATTTTTTATCTTCGATCTCTCCGGCAATGATTTCTACCAGTTCGTCTACCTGATCTTTTGCGATAAGACCTTTCTTCTGAAGGATGGTCTTGATGCGGTATCTCAGGTCCTCACCGCTTTCGGGGGTGAGCAGAGCCGTTGCTACGGCGCCTACGGCGACGCCGGCAAGGAATTTCACGAAACCGCTCATAATTTGGCTCCTTTTATTTCTTCACTGATCTGT
>ERZ836877.2633-NODE-2633-length-22500-cov-3.745600_pt1 | contig 22500 bp, 14 predicted proteins | sample MGYA00519469_ERZ836877 | MGnify/ENA primary metagenome ERZ836877 (study PRJEB31850, sample SAMEA3708809) | human gut metagenome | biome: human gut; feature: human-associated habitat; material: faeces | place: China | collected 2014 ... | reverse complement strand
CTCGACATAGACGTTTTTGGCTTTCTCCATCACGGCGAAATCTATCGAAATGCTCATGCAGGCAGGGAATTTCTCTGCGATAGCGCCAGTCTCGGCCTCAGTCGCAAAAGCACCTGCAATTTCTTCGAAATTCGCGGTAATCTCGGGGGCGTACTCCTTCAAAGCCTTTTTAATCGACTTTACACTCCAAAGGAATATACCCGAATTCCAGAAGAATTCGCCCGATTCGACGAAGACTTCGGCGAGTTTTCTGTCAGGCTTCTCGGTGAAGGTCTTCACCTTGCGGATATGACCCGTGATCTCCTCGCCGATCTGTATGTAGCCGTAACCCGTCTCGGGCCTCGTCGGCTTGATGCCGAGAGTCAGCAGGGCGTCGTTCTGCTCGACAAACTCAAAGCCGTTGACGACACTAGCCTGAAACTCGAGTTCACGGGTGATAAGGTGATCGCTCGGCACTACTATCATCGAAGCCTCGGGGTCGATGGCACCTATATGCCAGGCCGCCCATGCGATGCAGGGCGCTGTGTTGCGGCGCGCCGGCTCAAGCAGTATCTGACTGTCTGACAGCTCGGGAAGCTGCTGCTTCACGAGCGGCGCATACAACTCGTTCGTCACGACGATGATTCGCTCGCTCGGCACGACAGGCAGTATACGGTCATAGCTCATCTGCAGCAACGAGCGTCCGGTGCCGAAAAAATCAAGAAACTGTTTGGGGAGATCAGTGCGGCTATAGGGCCAGAAACGGCTGCCGATGCCGCCGCACATGATAACGCAATATCTTTTGTCCTCTTTCATAAAAGGTTCGTTTTAGATGATGTTAAACTGTCGCTAAGTTAGTATTTTTAGAGTTGACAAACAAAAAAAGATATATTTTTCGTCATTGCAACCACTAAAAGCGTTATCTTTGCCATATAAACAAAAACATTAGGTATGAGAACTAAATATAAGCGTGTACTATTAAAACTCAGCGGCGAATCTCTGATGGGCCAACAGGGCTACGGCATCGACACCGAGCGCCTCGCCCAGTATGCCTCGCAGATTAAAGAAATGGTCGACAACGGCGTCGAGACAGGCATTGTCATCGGCGGCGGCAATATCTTCCGCGGCCTCTCGGGTGCGGCCAAAGGCTTCGACCGCGTCAAAGGCGACCAAATGGGCATGCTCGCCACAGTCATCGACTCACTCGCTCACAGCTCGGCTCTCGAATCTATCGGCCAGCCGGCACGTGTGCTCACCGCCATCGGCATGTTCCCCATCGGAGAGCCTTACGGCAGCCACCGCGCCATCGAGACTCTGCGCCGCGGCGAGGTAGCCATCATCTCGTGCGGCACAGGCAACCCGTTCTTCACAACCGACACCGGCTCGGCCCTGCGGGCAATCGAAATCGAGGACGACGTCATGCTCAAGGGCACCCGCGTCGACGGCATATACACCGCTGACCCCGAAAAAGACCCGACAGCCACAAAGTTCGACGAAATCACATACGACGAAATCTACAACCGCGGCCTCAAGGTCATGGACCTCACCGCCACAGCCCTGTGCAAGGAAAACAAGATGCCTATCGTCGTCTTCAACATGGACAAGCCCGGCAACCTCGCCAAAGTAGTCGCCGGAGAGCCTGTCGGCACACTCGTCTATCAGCAATAATCACTAAAAACCATATAATCATGATTGAAGTAAAGACTTATCTCGACCCCGCAGAAGAGAAGATGGAGCTCGCCGTCGCCTATCTCGACGAATCTCTCGCCCACATCCGCGCAGGCAAAGCCAATCCGAAAATCATCGACGGCATCCGTGTCGAATACTACGGCAGCGCTGTGCCCATCTCAAACGTGGCAAACGTCAGCGTCCCCGACGCACGCACTATCGCCATCACACCTTGGGAAAAATCGATGTTCAAGGAAATCGAAAAAGCCATCATCAACTCTGAGCTGGGCATAACGCCCGAGAACAACGGCGAAGTCATCCGTCTCTCGATACCGCCGCTGACCGAAGACCGCCGCAAACAGCTCGTCAAACAGTCAAAAGCCGAGGCCGAACAAGCGAAAGTCTCTGTCCGCAACGCCCGACGCGACGCCATCGAAGGACTCAAGAAAGCCGTCAAACAGGGCATGCCCGAAGACGTCGAAAAAGACGCCGAGGCTTCTGTCCAGAAGCTCCACGACAAATATCTCAAGAAGATTGACGAACTCTTCGCAGCCAAAGAAAAAGAAATTCTCACAGTCTGACAACAGACTCTGTCATCAGACATCAAGAGCAGCCCGGCGGTCTTCGTCGAGCTGCTTTTTTAATTGCTCTATATTGTCAAAACGGCGTTCGTCGCGCAGACGGGCCAGGAAAGACACTTCGATTTCACGGCCATATAGCGAGCCGTCCCAGTCGAAAATATTGACCTCGAGCGTCGTCTCAGGTGTCTCCGAGTCGTCTACCGTCGGCCGCACGCCGATGTTGAGCATACCCCGCTTTGTCTCTCCGTCGTCAAGCGTGACACTGACAGCATAGACCCCGCGGGCCGGCACGAGCAGGCTGTCGTCGCCAAGCGAGATATTGGCTGTGGGATAGCCGATAGTCCGGCCGAGACGCTTGCCGTCGACGACTTTGCCCCGCAGGCTGTAGGGACGCCCGAGCATACGGTTTGCCGAGGCGACATCTCCCCGGACGAGTGCCGCCCTGATGGCCGAGCTGCACACTCCGTCGCCTCCGTCACCGTCGTATGGCTCGGCGAAGACAACATCGACCCCGACGCTGCGGCCGGCCTCGGCATATTGTTCGCGCGAAGTGAGGCGGTCATGGCCGAAGCGGTGATTGAAGCCCATTACAATCTCCCTGACGTCATAGTCATCGCGCAGATGTCTCATAAACTGCGACGCCGTCATCAGGCGCGTCGCGTCGTCGAAATCGAGTGTCACGACCCGGTCGATACCGCTGTCGTTCAGAAGCTTGGCGCGCTGACCGTTAGTGGTAAGACGTTTTGGTGCCATAGCGGCGTTTATGACACTGAGCGGGTGGCGCCCAAAGGTCACGACGAGTGTACCGAGACCGCGCGCGGCAGCCTCGCGTCTGACCCTGTCAAGCAGAAAACGGTGGCCGAGATGCACACCGTCAAACATGCCTATGGTTGCGACACAGCCCTTCATGACCGTCAGATCAGCCCGAGCTTCTTGATTGTGTCGAAGAATTCTGTTCCGGGCGCGACGAGCTGCGTCTTGAAACCCAGTGCGGCGGCAGCGTCGAGATTGGCCTGCGAGTCGTCGAAGAACAGCGTTTCCTCGGGCTTGACGCCTAATTGCTTGACGACATGGTCGAATATAGCTTTTTCGGGCTTGAGAGCGTTAGCCTCGAAAGAGGTGACGATGCCGTCGAAATAATCCTCGCGACAGCGGCCGTCCTTCATAAACTCGTCGCGGATTGTCGCCGCCCACATTATCGGATTGGTGTTGCTGAGCATATAGACTTTATACTTCGCCCGAAGTTCTTCGAGCTCGCGAAGACGTCTGACAGGAATTCCGATAAGAAAACGGCAGAAAGCGCGGTCAATCTCACCGTCGGTCACAGGCACGTCAAAACCGCCGCGCAGAACGCGGTGGAACTCGGCGGCGTCGATATCGCCGCGCTCAAGCGCCATAAAAGGACCTTGCTGTGAATATTCGCCGAAATATGACGAGGCATTTTTAAGACCGAGTTCATCAAACGCCTTGACACACCGGTTTTTATCAATATCCATGATGACCCCGCCGAGGTCAAAAAGCAGATTTTTAATCATAGCCGTCAATGTTATTCTGCCGCAAAATTACTAAAAATTTTGCTATATGGCATTATCTGAGCGACGCGAGGCGCTCGGTGACGTAGGGCGTGGGCTTGATTTTGTCAGCGCGTTCGAGATAAGTCTGTGCATTGACCTGGTCTCCGCTTATAATCAAATAGTTCCCGAGATTGAGCAGCGTATCGTAATGGTCGGGGTCGATTCTGAGGATTCGTTTCCACACGGCCACGGCGGTCTCGAAGTCGCCCTGCAGTGCGTGGCCGCGGGCCAGACATCCGAGAAAATATGTCGATTCGGGCAATCCGGCGAGCATTTTATTGGCAAAAACAACGATTTTCTCGCCGTTGTCACGGAAGAGATAATAGTCGAGCAACTGTCCGTCGATGGCGCGGGCGAGCCACGGGCAGTCACGCTGGGCGGTGAGCATGAAACTCTCGTAGACCGACGGCGCGCTGACCTCGAAGGCGGTCGTTCTGACTGCCTCGAAGAGCGAATCGACCTTGACACCATGCGACATCGCCTGCGACAGAAGGTCTGACGTCGACACCGTGTCACCCATCATTGCCGATGCGACTATGGCATGGGAGTATGTCGCGGCCACGCCCGGCTCCTGTTCAAGCATGAGACCGTACAATGCCTGGGCGCTGGCCCACTCGCGGTTGTCGAAGAAGCGGTCGGCTTTGGCCTCGGTGAGCCTGTAGTCAGTGGCAAAAGCCTGACCCGAGGCAAAAATGGCTGTGATTATTGTAACAATCAGAAGTTTCATATATTTAAAAGTCGTCAGACGCCGATTTGTTCACCGTTTTTCTGAATTTTTCAGTATTTGAACGAGCTGCCCCCGAGGAACTCGCGAAGGAGGCTTGTCGGAGGAATGTTGGCGTCGCCGATGGCTGCGAAATAGCTCAGGAACTTGCGCAGACGATAGGCCTCGGCATACTCGGGCACATCGTTGGGCACAGTTTTGAGCAGCGCTTCGGCATACTCTTTCATGACACCGAGTTCGAAGAGTAGCGACGAGTTGAACGTCGCGTCGGCATTCTCCTGGAAGGGGAAAATCCACTTCTCTTCGCCGCGGCGGACGCTCGGCCAGCGGCGTATGCTTTCCTCGGGCGATGTCCCGCGATAGCGGGCATCGCGTATGATGCGGCGCAGCAGGCGGTTGTCTGACGTCGGTATCCAGTTGTGGTCGTCGATTGACAGAGTTGTCAGTGCCGACACATAGACGCGGTATTTCATATTCTCGGCTATGGCCGCGGTCAGTTCGGGATTGAGACCGTGTATGCCCTCGATGAGCAGAACCGAACCTTCGTCGAGGTGTATCATGTCACCCTTGTACTGGCGGCATCCCAGCTCGAAATTATATGTCGGCAACTCGACTTCCTCCCCGGCGATGATGGCGTTTAGGTCATCGTTAAACTGCTTGAGATCGAGGGCGTAGAGCGATTCATAGTCATAGTCGCCGTCTTCGTCACGCGGAGTGTTCTCTCGGTTGATAAAGTAATTGTCGAGTGATATTATCTGCGGTTTGAGCAGGTTCGTCATAAGCTGTATCGCCAAACGCTTTGTCGTCGTGGTCTTGCCCGACGATGACGGCCCGGCTACGAGCACCACCCTGGCGCCTCCGTCGCGGTAACGGCGCGCTATATCGTCGCTTATGCCGGCGATGATCTTCTCGTGGAGGGCTTCGGCAAGGCTTATCAGCTGTGAGGCCATGCCGTGCTCTACCATGCGGTTGAGCTCGCCGACGTTCCTGACGCCGACGATGCTGTTGAAGCGCAGATAGTCGACAAACGCCTTGAACATCTTTTCCTGCCTGACTTCATGCGACACCTCCGACGGATTGCCGCGGTCATACCCGAGCAGCAGCAGACCCTCGTGATAGGGCTTGAGGGCAAAGACCGACAGCCATCGCGTCGACTGCACCAGCGGCCCGTAATAGCTGTCGCAGATGCCGTCAAGCGAATAGTAGCGGGTATATAGCTCGCGCGTCGTCTCGAGCAGTTCGACCTTGTCGTCAAGGCCCTGGGAGCGGAATATCTCGATGGCGTCGGCGGTGAGACATTCGTGCGGCTCGAAGGGCAGGTCGCGCGCTATGAGGTCATTCATCTCTGCCGTGAGAGTCTCGGCAGTCGACTCGCCTACAGTGCCGGCGCCGTCGAGACGGCAGTAGTAGCCGCCCGAAATCGTGTGCTCGATGCGCAGACGCGCTCCGGGATAGCAGCGTGTCACGGCCCTGTAGAGCAGCATACACAGCGAGCGGGTGTAGACCCTCGTCGCCGACGCCGTCGTCAGCGGCTGGAACTCAATCTGCTTGGGATGATAGAGCTCAAACCAGAGGTCTTCATTCTTGTTGTTTACGAGGGCGCAGACCGGCTCGAAGCCGAGACGTCCGGCAAGCCGGCGCCCTATCTCGCCGAGAGTCTCGCCTCGCGGTATTTCTATGTATTCTGACAGATTTTTGACGTATATGCTCAGTTGTCGGGTCATCGTGATTCGGGTATGGATTATTTGTTTTTAGTCTCTGCAAAGTTAAGTAACGCGGCGGCTTTATCATTGTTCTGAATGTCGGCAAATCTTTTCTTTTTAGTTAATTTTTCAAAAACACCACCTGCGACGCTTTTTTAGGCAACATTAACTTATATATAGCGATTTGCGAAATGTAAATTATTTAACTTTGCGGCAAAATTTTAACAAAAAAGATAGCCATGTCTGAAGATATCCCGTCAAAACACAGCGACAGCGTCGTCATCATACCGATGTATAACGAATGTGAGAATGCATCGGCTATCATCGACGCCGTCATCTCACTGGAGCACGACTTTGACATACTTGTCATCGACGACAATTCGCCCGACGGCACCGCCGCCATCGTCAAAAAGAAGATGGAGCAATATCCCGGACGCGTCCATATCATCGAACGCAAGGGCAAGCTGGGTCTCGGCACGGCTTATATCACAGGATTCAAATGGTCGGTCGATCACGGCTATGACTTTATCTTCGAGATGGACGCCGATTTCTCGCATAATCCGGCCGACCTCATGAAACTCTATCACGCCACCGCTGTCGAAGGCGCCGACGTCGCCATCGGCTCTCGGTATGTCACCGGCGTCAACGTCGTCAACTGGCCGATGGGGCGTGTGCTGATGTCTTATTACGCATCGAAATACGTCAGATTCGTAACCGGCCTGCCTATCCACGACACCACCGCCGGATTTGTCTGCTACCGCCGACGCGTCCTCGAGGCTCTGCCACTCGACGAAATAAAATTCAAGGGCTATGCCTTCCAGATAGAGATGAAATTCACAGCCTCGAAATACGGCTTCAAAGTCGTCGAGGTGCCTATCATCTTTGTCAACCGCGTCCTTGGCACAAGCAAGATGAACAGCGGCATTTTCGGCGAGGCCGTCTTCGGCGTCATCAGGCTCAAATGGAACAGTTTCTTCAAGAAATATCCCGATTACAGCCGCAAATGAACCGCCGTCTGATTCATAACGCCGACATTGTCACCGGCACAGGCGACCGCTTTGCCGGCTACGTCCTCATCGACGGCGAGACCATCGCCGCCGTAGCTCCCGGCAAGCCCGGCACCGCGCTTTTTGAGAACGCCGAAGTCACCGACGCCCGCGGCTGCCTGCTGCTGCCCGGCGCCATCGACTGTCACGTCCACTTCCGCGAACCGGGCTTGACGCAGAAGGCCACCATAGCTTCGGAGAGCCGCGCTGCTGTCGCCGGAGGCGTCACATCGTTCATCGACATGCCCAACACCGTGCCTCAGACGACAACATCGGCCCTCGCAGATGACAAAGCCGCCATCGCCGCGCGTGACTCGGTAGCCAACTATGCCTTTTTCATCGGTGCGACAAACGATAATATCGACGAACTTCTTACCGCCGACTACAGCCGTATCGCCGGCGTCAAACTTTTCATGGGCTCGTCGACAGGCAACATGCTTGTCGACAGACAGTCGGCCCTCGACGAACTCTTCAGCCGCGTCAAAGCCCGCATAGTCGTCCACGCCGAAGACGAGACCACCGTCAGAGCCAACGCCGAGGCCATACGGGCCGAATACGGCGACGACGCGCCCGTCAGCCTGCACACACGCCTGCGCAGCGCCGAGGCGTGCTACAAGGCATCCAAAGCCGCCGTCGACCTCGCCCGACGCACCGGCGCGCGCCTGCATATCGCCCATCTCTCGACCGCCCGCGAGCTCGAACTGCTCACACCGGGCCCGACTACGGCCGACAAACAGATTACAGCCGAGGTCTCGCCCCACCATCTTCTCTGGACAGAAGACGATTACGCCGACCGCAGCGCCCGCATAAAGATGAATCCTGCAGTCAAGACCGCAGCCGACCGCCGGGCTCTCGTCGAAGCCGTCAGAAACGGCCTAATCGACATTATCGCCACAGACCATGCCCCTCACCGCCCGGCCGACAAGGAGGGCAGTCTCTTCAAGGCCGCCTCGGGCGCGCCGATGGTCGAGTTCTCGCTCATCGCCGCCCTGTCGCTCTTCACCCCCGAAGTCGTCGCCGAACGCATGGCCGCCGCACCCGCGCGCCTATTCTCCATCGACCGCCGGGGCTCGATAGCGCCTGGAAACTATGCCGACCTCGTCCTGGTCGACCCACATTCACCACATACCGTCAAAGACAGCGACGTCACAAGCCTATGCGGCTGGACGCCCGTCGACGGCCTCACTTTCAGACATCGCGTCATCAAAACGTGGGTCAACGGCAACTTATGCTTTGACAACGGCGTTATAAAAGATGACAAACGAGGCAAAGCACTTTCTTTTAGCAGAATCTGACCCAAAATGACAGAATCGAAAATCAACATCACCGGCCTGACCTCACGGCAAGTCGAAGAAAACCGTCGTCTCTACGGCGCAAACATTCTCACACCACCCCCAAAGCCGTCGCTCTTAAAAAAATTCATCGGCAGCTTCAGCGATCCGCTCATCAGAATCCTGCTCGTCGCCCTGCTGCTGTCTGTCGGCATATCGGTCTATGAATATGCCGGCGGCATCAAAGGACTGAGCGTCTTCCTCGAGCCTCTGGGCATTTTCATCGCCGTCATGCTGGCGACACTCATAGGTTTCTGGCTCGAAGTCAGTGCCGAAAAAAAATTCGACATCCTCAACCGTGTCAACGACGACCTGCTCGTCAAAGTCATCCGTGACGGCCATGTCACACAGGTGCCGCGGCGCGACATCGTGCGCGGCGACATCGTCGTCCTCGACTCCGGCGACGAGATACCGGCCGACGGACACCTCATCGACAGCATAAGCCTCACCGTCAACGAGAGTACTCTCACGGGTGAGCCTATCGTCAACAAATCACATCTCAAAGCCGACGCCGACAGCGACGCGACATACCCGACCGACGCCCTGATGCGCGGCACCACCGTCGTCGAGGGCCGCGCCGTCATGGAAGTCACCGCCGTCGGCGACGCCACCGAGTATGGCAAGGTATACGAGGCCGCCCAGATCGATACTGGCGTCAAAACTCCCCTGACTCTGCAGTTTGAACGCCTCGGGCGACTCATATCGACAATGAGTTATATCATAGGCGCACTCATCGTCATCGGACGCTGTCTCATCTTCGACTGGGGCGCCGCCTCGACCGTCGAGATCACCGACTATCTGCTGACGACAGTCATGCTCGCCATCACCCTCATCGTCGTCTCGGTGCCCGAAGGTCTCCCCATGAGCGTCACGCTGAGTCTCGCCCTGAGCATGAGGCGCATGCTCGCCAGCAACAACCTCGTGCGCAAGCTTCACGCCTGCGAGACCATGGGCGCCACGACAGTCATCTGCACAGACAAGACCGGCACTCTCACCCGCAACCGCATGAGCGTCGCCGTCACAGATTTCTACGACCCCGAAGCCAAAAACGCCGACAGCACCGCCGCACGCATCGTCGACGAGGCCATCGCCGTCAACTCGACGGCATTCCTCGAAGTCAACGACAGCGGCACACCCGCCGTCGTCGGCAATCCTACCGAAGGAGCCATGCTGACATGGCTTTTCGACCGCGGCATAGATTACCTGAAACTGCGCGAGGACGCCGCCGTCGTCAGCCAGCTGCCGTTCTCGACACAGCGCAAATACATGGCCACAGTCGTCATCTCGGCCGTAACGGGCCGCAAGACCGTCTATGTCAAAGGTGCTCCCGAGATAGTTCTCGACCTCTGCGCGAGCGTCGCCGGAGGTGTCAGCCGCGACAGCATAGCCGCCGAACTCGCTTCATACCAGGCCAAGGCGATGCGTACCCTCGGATTCGCATACGCCTTCGTCGACGACGACAGCGATGTCATAGCCGACGGACGCGTCAATGCCCCGGGACTAATTTTCATGGGTGTCGCCGGCATCGCCGACCCCGTCCGCGACGACGTCCCTGACGCCATACGCAAATCTATCGACAGCGGCATCAATATCAAGATTGTCACCGGCGACACTCCGGGCACAGCCAAGGAAATCGGCCGTCAGGTGGGCCTCTGGTCTGACGCCGACAGCGACGAAAGCATCATCACCGGCACCGACTGGGCCGCTCTCGACGACGACAGCGCCCGTCAGCGCGCTAAAAAACTTAAAATCATGGCCCGCGCCCGACCGACCGACAAGGCCCGGCTCGTGCGCCTGCTGCAGGACGAAGGCGAAGTCGTCGCCGTCACAGGCGACGGCACCAACGACGCCCCGGCCCTCAACGCCGCCCAGGTCGGTCTCTCGATGGGCGACGGCACCGCCGTAGCCAAAGAGGCCAGCGACATCACCATCATCGACAACTCGTTTGCCTCGATCACCAAGGCCGTCATGTGGGGACGCTCGCTCTATCAGAATATACGCCGTTTCATACTGTTCCAGCTGACAGTCAACCTTGTCGCCAGCCTGACGGTCGTCGCAGGCGCCTTTACGGGCACCGAGTCGCCCCTTACGGTGACACAGATGCTTTGGGTCAACCTCATCATGGACACCTTCGCGGCACTGGCCCTGGCGTCGCTCCCTCCGAGCGAAGAGGTCATGAACCGACCGCCGCGCCGCCGCAACGATTTCATCATTTCACGCCCGATGTATACACGCATCATCGGCGTCGGACTGCTCTTCACTGTAATGATTTACGGTCTGCTGCAATATCTGCGCATCTACCGCATCGAATCGCTCACACAGTTTAACTTCTGCGACTACCTCGGCTCGATATTCACCGTCGGAGGCGACAATCTGACGCCTGCAGACCTGACGATACTCTTCACCTTCTTCGTCTTCCTGCAGTTCTGGAATCTTTTCAACGCCCGCGCGTTCGACAGCGGCCACAGCGCCTTCAACGACGCCCGTCACAGTCTCGTCTTCTTCGCGACCCTCGGCGTCATCATCGCCGGACAGTTCCTGATCGTCTACATCGGCGGCGAGATGTTCAACGTCGTCGCCCTCCCCTTCAGCGAAATGCTCACCATCCTGACCGTCACCTCCCCCGTCATGCTCATTCCCCTCGCCTACGACCTCCTCGCCCACGCCCTCCGCAAAAAATAAGCCCAAGCCCCGGGATTCCAACGTATTAACTACGAACACAAGAACACAAGATTTTTTTTATGTTCTTATGTCCCTATGCCCTTCTGTTCTTTTCAGGGGAAATATTGAGAAAATTTAAATAAAATCAAATAAGTATGAAAATTTGGTGTGTTATTGCAAATTAATTGACTACCTTTGCCGACGGTTGGAGCGAATGACCGCTTTCACCTCTTAAGTAACCTTAAAAGACTATAACAAACCAGCAGTTATCATGTTAGAGAAAACCAATGTGAAAGTTCTCGACAAGGTCGTCGTCCGCTTCTCGGGAGACTCGGGAGACGGCATGCAGCTTGCCGGAAATATCTTTACAAACGTGTCTGCCGGCATTGGCAACCAAGTGTCGACCTTCCCCGACTATCCGGCTGAAATCCGCGCCCCGCAGGGCTCGCTCAGCGGTGTCTCGGGCTTTCAGGTGAGCGTCGGCACAGGCGTCCACACCCCCGGCGACCAGTGCGACGTGCTGATAGCCATGAATCCCGCGGCGCTCAAGCAGAATGTCAAATTCCTCAAACCCGGCGGCGTAATCATCGTCGACATCGACTCGTTTAAGGAAGCAGACCTCAAAAAAGCGCTTTTCACCACCGACGAACCGTTTAAAGAGCTCGGCATCACGGCGCAGGTCGTCGAAGTGCCCGTCACATCGATGACAAAGGCTGCCCTCGCCGACAGCGGCCTCGACAACAAGAGCGTGCTCAAATGCCGCAACATCTTCGCGCTTGGCCTCGTCTGCTGGCTCTTCGACCGTCCTGTCGAGAGCGCCAAGCGTCACCTCGCAAAGAAATTCGCCAAGAAACCCGCCGTCTTCGAAGCCAACTCGCTCGTCCTCGACGCCGGTTATAACTACGGCCACAATATCCATGCCTCGGTATCGACCTACCGCATCGAGACCGAAGACCCGCGTCCGGGCATCTACACCGACATCAACGGCAACACCGCCACCGCCTGGGGCCTCATCATGGCCTCTGAGAAATGCGGCCGCCCGCTCTTCTTAGGCTCATATCCCATCACTCCGGCGACAGACATTCTCCATGAACTGGCAAAGCGCAAAGACCTCGGCGTCAAAGCCTGCCAGATGGAAGACGAAATCGCCGGCGTCTGCTCGGCAATCGGCGCCTCGTTTGCCGGCAACCTCGCCGTGACATCGACCTCGGGTCCCGGTCTGGCACTCAAGAGCGAAGGCATAGGCCTCGCCGTCATCGCCGAGCTGCCCCTCGTCGTCATCGACGTACAGCGCGGCGGCCCCTCGACAGGCCTGCCCACCAAGACCGAACAGACCGACCTGATGCAGGCCCTCTACGGCCGCAACGGCGAGTCACCCGTGGCTGTCGTCGCCCCCGCGTCGCCCACCGACTGCTTCACCATGGCCTTCGAAGCCTGCCGTATCGCCGTCGAGCACATGACCCCCGTCATCCTCCTGAGCGACGCCTTCATCGGCAACGGCTCGTCGGCATGGCGCATACCCGAAGCCGACGAATATCCCGCAATCAAGACACCCGACGTGCCCGCCGAACTACGTGACGGCAGCTGGCGTCCCTACATGCGCGACAGCCAGACACTCGCCCGCTACTGGGCCGTTCCCGGCACCGAAGGCTGTGCCCACCGACTCGGCGGCCTCGAAAAAGACGCCAACACCGGCGCAATCTCGACCGACCCCGCCAACCACGAGAAGATGGTCATGACACGCCGTCAGAAAATAGCCAATATCGCCAACGACATACCCGCGCTCGAAGTGCTCGGCAATCCCGACGCCGACACCCTCATCATCGGCTGGGGCGGCACATACGGCCATCTCCACACAGCCGCCGACGAACTCTGCGCCGCTGGTCGTCCCGTGGCATTCGCCCACTTCAGATATATCAACCCGCTGCCGGCCAACACAGGCGAGATCATCAGCCGCTACAAACGGGTGATTGTGGCCGAGCTCAACACCGGCATGTTCGCCGACTATCTCCAGGCCAAATTCCCCGGCGTCGAAATCAAGCGTATCAACAAGATCCAAGGCCAGCCCTTCCTCGTGAGCGAACTGGTCGAGGGTGTCATCAAATTAATGGATAAATAAGAGTCTGATATGGAACAGAACAACTATAAAGCATCCGACTACAAGAACGACCAGTCTGTGCGCTGGTGTCCGGGCTGCGGTGACCACGCCATACTCAACACCCTCCACAAGGCCATGGCCGAACTGGGCGTCGCGCCCCACAAGACAGCCGTCATATCAGGCATCGGCTGCAGCTCGCGTCTGCCCTACTATATGAACACCTACGGCTTCCACACCATCCACGGCCGTGCGGCAGCCATAGCCACAGGCTTCAAGGTAGCCAATCCCGAGATGACCGTCTGGCAGATTTCGGGCGACGGCGACGGCCTCGCCATCGGCGGCAACCACTTCATCCACGCCGTCCGACGCAACATCGACATCAACATGCTCTTGTTCAACAACAAGATCTACGGCCTGACAAAGGGTCAGTATTCACCGACGAGCGCCCGCGGTTTCGTCTCTAAATCATCGCCTTACGGCACGACCGAAGACCCCTTCATCCCCGCCGAGCTCGTTTTCGGTGCCCGCGGCAACTTCTTCGGCCGCTCGATTGACGTCGAGCTCGCCACCTCGGTCGAGGTAATGGTCGCCGCCGCACGCCACAAAGGCGCGTCGGTCGTCGAGATTCTCCAGAACTGCGTGATCTTCAACAACGGAATCCACAACGCCATCACCGACCGTGAAGTGCGCGCCGACAAAACCATCCACCTGCGCCACGGCGAGAAGATGATCTTCGGCAAAGACAACAACCGCGGTCTCGTCCGGGACGGCTTCCTGCTCAAGGCCGTCACCATCGGTGAAGACGGCTACACCATCGACGACGTCCTCGTCCACGACGCCCACTGCCAGAGCAACTTCCTACACCAGCAGCTCGCAATGATGGACGGCGACACCCTGCCCCTCGCCGTCGGCATCATCCGCGACGTCGAGGCCATCACCTACGACGAAGGCGTCTCGAAGCAGGTCGAGGAAGTCCGCGCAAAAAAAGGCTTCGACAGCCTGCGTTCGATGATTCTCGCCGGCGAAACCTGGACAGTAGAATAACACGACACATTTCCCCAATACCCCGACCCCGCCCCACCCCCTGGAGCGGGGCCGACTTGTGTCTTGCCGGATGGTTTTGAATGTTGAATTTGTTAAATTTTGGCTGATATTAGAATATTTTAGCTATATTTGACAGCTAATTGCCTATCTATGCCTCTGAAGCCACGGAGCGGACCGGCCGCTTCGTAAGCCTTGTGTCGCGCAGATATGCTTTAGTTGTTTAACTGACAATTTTTTACATAACAATAAATACAACCACTAAACAATTTATGAGACTGAAACTGTTTCTGCTACTGCTTCTGACGGCCACACTGCCGTCACTGGCACAAACTGCCACCGTCGTCGGCGTCGTTACCGACGGCTCTAACGGCAGTCCGGTCAGCGGAGCCTATGTCACCCTCCAGGACAGGGGCGTCTCGGCGACCACAGGCTTCAACGGCGACTTCCGCGTCACCGGTGTACAGCCCGGAGATATTTATATTATCGTCACCTGCGACGGCTATCAGAGCGCCGGCTTCAACGCCACCGTCACAGCGCCCTCGACCGACCTCGGCACAATCACCCTCACGCCCGACTCGGCCGATGACTTCTACGGCGACAACGAAGACATGATCTTCGACGAATCGGTCCTCGAAGACGAGGAAGGCAACACACAAGGCATCGCTGCCCTCACAGGCGCCAACGACGACATATACTACAGCACGGCTTCATATAACTTCTCGCCGATGTACTTCCGCTACCGCGGCTATGACAGCGAGTATCAGACAGTCTACATCAACGGTGTGCCTTTCAACGACCTCATCCGCGGCCGCTTCAACTTCTCGAGCCTCCTGGGCATGACAAGCCGCGCCTTCAGAAACAAGACAACCACGATAGGCATGGGCGCCGCAAACTACGGCTTCGGCAGCATCGGCGGCAGCACCAACTACAACACCGTCACCGACCTCTATGCGCCGGGCTTCAACGGCAGCCTCGCCTTCACCAACTCCAACTATATGCTACGCGCCATGGCCACATATGCCTCGGGCGTCAACAAACACGGCTGGGCATACACCGTCAGCGGCATCGGACGCTATGCCAACGAAGGTGTAATCGAAGGCACATTCTATAACTCGGGCGGCCTCTTCCTCTCGGTCGAGAAAATCTTCAACCCCAACCACTCGCTGACTCTCACCGCCTTCGGCGGCCCGACACAGCGCGCCACAGCCCAGGCCACCTATCAGGAAGCCTATGATCTCGCCGGCTCTAATCTCTACAACCCCGCCTGGGGCTGGCAGGACGGCAAAAAACGCTCGTCGCGCATCACCGAGACATTCGACCCCACCGTGATGCTCAACTATATCTTCAAGAAAAACAACACCACGGTCAACACATCGGCCGCAATGCGCTGGGTAAGATACACCCGCACGGCCATCCAGTACTATCAGGGCAATAACCCCGATCCGTCGTACTACCGCAACCTCCCCTCATACTACGAAGGCAAACCTGAGAAGCAGATGTATACCGACCTCTGGAAACATGACAAATCATTCCGCCAGATCGACTGGGACGAACTCTATCAGATGAACTACCTCAACAACATCCAGAACGAGACACTCCCCGAAGCCGACAAGAAAGGCTCATCATATATCATGGAGAACCGCGTCAGCAACCAGGTCAACGCCATCTTCAACAGCTATGTCAACACCCGCATCAACGACTGCATGAGCCTCCAGGGCGGCGTGACATTCAACTACACCAAAGCGTCGTTCTACAAGACCGTCCGCGACCTCATGGGCGGCGAATTCTGGATCGACGTCGACCCCTTCAGCCTCCGCGAGTTTGCCATCGCTCCCGACAACCTCCAGAATGACCTCGACCATCCCAACCGCCGAGTCAAGGAAGGCGACAAATTCGGCTACAACTATGACATCCGCGCCCTTCAGGCTACGGCATGGCTCCAGAATGTCATCACCCTGCCCCACTGGGATGTCAACTACGGCATCAAGATGAGCTATACACAGTTCCAGCGCGAAGGCTATATGCGCAATGGCCGCGCTCCGCAGAACTCGCTCGGCAAGAGCGATATGCTCAAATTCGACAACGGCGCCATCAAGGCCGGCGCCACCTATAAGCTCAACGGTCGCAACTACTTCAGCGCCCATGTCGAATACGGCACACGCTCGCCGCTGGTCGACAACGTCTTCATCGCTCCGCGCGTCAAGAACACCGTCGCCGCCAACGTCGAGAGCGAACGCGACTTCTCGGGCGACCTCGGCTATACATGGAACTACCGCCGCTTCCGCGGATCACTGACCGGCTTCTACACTCAGGTCGACAACGGCATCGAGCGCACAGGCTTCTACGACGACTACTACCGCACCTACACCAACTATGTGCTCACCGGCGTCAAGCGCGTCTACAAAGGCGTCGAGCTCGGCATGGCATACAAGATCACACCCTCGATCACAGCCACATTCGCCGGCACATACGCCCGCTACCAGTATAAAAACAATCCACAGGGCACACGCACATTCGAGAACGGCCTTCATCCCGACACAACACAGACTGTCTATCTGAAGAACTTCTACCTCGGTTCGACACCTCAGACACAATGTAACCTCGGCATCGACTGGGCCGCTCCCGGCAACTGGTTCTTCAACATCAACGGCACATTCCAGGGCGACGCCTACGTCAACCTCTCGCCGCGCTACCACGAACAGTTCCCCGGTCTGGCCTCGGCCGACATCTGGGACGGCGGTGTTCCCACCCGCGAACAGCTCGAAGCCAAAATCGAAGAACTCACCGACCAGGACAAACTCAAAAACGCATTCACCCTCAACCTGTCGATTGGCAAACTGATTTACATCAACCGCAAGGTGTCGATGAACATCAACCTCAACGTCTACAACGTCCTCAACAACCGCGATGTCGTCACCTACGCCTACCAGCAGGGCCGACTCAACGAAACGACCTACGACCGCAACGCCTACCCCAACCGCTACAGCTACGCGCAGGGCGTCAGAGCGTTCCTCAACATCGGCGTAAGATTCTAACGACTGTATAAACATTACAAAATGAATATCACGACAATGAAAAAGTCACTATTATATATCGCATCGCTGATGTTGAGCGCAACGGCTCTGACATCATGCGACGACGACTTTGCCCGTCCCCCGATTGTGATGCCCGAGTCTGAAATGGCCGGCAAAGAAAACATCACCATCGCCGGACTCAAAGACCTCTACTGGCAGAATGAAAACAACTATGCCGTCCAGACGACCGTCAACGCCGAGGGCAACGACCTCATCCTCAAAGCGCGCGTCATCTCGACCGACATCAACAGCACCCTCTACAACTACATCTACCTCGAAGACGAGACCGGCGGCATGAGCATCGCCGCGCGTCAGGTTAAATCAAGCCAAAAGCTCGCCACCCAGTTTGCTCTCGGCCAGGAAGTATATATCAACGTCAGCGGTCTATATGCAGGCCGCTACGCCGGACTCTTCCAGCTCGGCGCACTCTCTGACAAAGGCGGCACGACATTCCTCGAGAACGCCGTACTCCTCGAGCACATGCAGGCCAACGGTCTCGCCGAGCCCGAGCTCATCACCTATAAAGACGTCACCCTCGCCGAGCTCAAGGCCGCCCTCAATTCGCAGGAGACCGTCCGCAGCATGATGGCCACATCGGTCAAGATCAGCGGCGTGACATTCTCGCAGCCCGGCGCCAAGTTCATCCCCACCGAAGGCCAGGACAACAGCATAGCCTTCAAAGACGCCGACGGCAACTCGATGGTCATCCGTCTCAACCGCTACTGCACCTTCGGCCGCGACCTCATCCCCTCGGGCACAGGCTCGATCAAAGGCATCCTCGGCTTCTTCAACAACGACTGGCAGCTTATCATCAACAGCATCGACGACCTCGAAGGCTTCACACCCGCCGAGAATCCCGACACCCCCGATAACCCTGACCAGCCCGACCAGCCCTCGACCGGCAGCGGCGACGGCACAGAGGCCACGCCCTATAACTGCGCCGCTGTCATCGGCGGTGCCACAGGCACAGACAAATGGGTCAAAGGCTATATCGTCGGATGGGTCGACGGCATGAACCTCGCCGAAGGCGCCAAGTTTAACAACACCGACGCAACAGCCTCCAACCTCCTGCTTGCCGACAATCCCGAGGAAACAAATCTCGGCAACTGCATCCCCGTGCAGCTCCCGAGCGGAACTGACGCCCGCACAGCACTTAACCTTAAAGACCATCCCGACAACTATAAGAAAGAAGTCTCAATCAAAGGCAGCCTCGAGAAATACTTCGGCGCAGCAGGCGTAAAGAGCGTTAGCGAATACAAGATTGACGGCGCCGAGACTCCCGACGTGCCTACCGACCCCGTCAGCTTCATCGACGAGACCTTCGAGACAGGCCTACCCGCCGGATGGGCCAACATAAAGGTTTCAGGCGACAAGCAGTGGTATCAGACATCTTACAGCAACAACGGCTACGCTGCCATGACCGGTTTCAAAGGCACTCAGCCACCCTTCGACGCATGGCTGCTCACACCGGCCATCGACATGAGCAAAGTGACCGACAAAAACCTCACCTTCGACACCCAGGTCAACGGCTACGGCTCGACAACCTCTGTCTTCGAGGGCTATGTGCTGACATCAGCCGACATCGCTTCGGCCACCAAGACCAAACTCAACCCCGCCATTGCTGTGGCTCCCGAATCGGGCTACTCAAGCTGGACCAATTCGGGCAATGTCAGCCTCGCCGACTACAGCGGCATCATCTACTTAGGCTTCAGATTCTATGCCACACAGGACGCCAATTATGCCACATGGTGTGTCGACAACGTCAAAGTAGGCTCTGCACAGTAATCCTAACCCCCAACAGTCAAGACAAATGAAAACATTCAGATATTACATAAGCGGGGTTGCGGCAGCCATGATGCTCGCCGTCGCACCCGCCTGCCAGGACGATGTCGACGCTCCCAAAGTCGACGTCCCCGTGGCCTCTCAGCAGGCAAACATCTCGATTCTCGAGCTCAAGACCATCTTCTGGAACGATGCCGTCAACTATGCCGACACAATCATGGCCCGCGAAGACGGCAGCCACTATATCATCAAGGGTCGCGTAGTCTCGACCGACGAAGAGAGCAACATCTACAAAAGCCTCGTCATCCAGGACGAGACAGCCGCAATGGCTTTCTCGATCAACTCATATAACCTCTACCTCAAATATCGCCGCGGCCAGGAGATTGTCGTCGATGTCACCGGCATGTATATAGGCAAATACAACGGCCTCCAGCAGATCGGCATGCGCGAATTCTACGAACAGGGCAATGTCTGGGAAGTATCGTTCATGTCGCCCGAGCTCTTCGACTCTCACACCGAGCTCAACGGCCTCCCCGAAATCGAGAAAATCGACACCCTCGTCGTCAACAGCTTCGACGAACTGCCGACAGGCCCCGAAGGCCTCCGCGCCACTCAGAGCCGCATCGTCCGCTTCAACAACGTCGAGTTCCAGAACGGCGGCGTCGAGCAGTTCTCGACCTACCAGTCGAGCGGCGTCAACCAGAACATCGTCGACGTCAACGGCTCGTCGCTCCCTGTGCGCACAAGCGGCTACTCGACATTCTGGAGCAAGACCCTTCCCACAGGCCGCGGTGACGTCGTCGCCATCTGCAGCTACTACGGCACAACCGGCTGGCAGCTGATGCTCAACGGCTACAACGGTTGTATGAACTTCGGCAATCCCACAGTCGCCCCCGGCACCGAGGATAATCCCTATACCGTCGACGAAGTCGTCGCCTTCGAACAGGCCGAGAAACCCGCCCGCGGCTGGGTAACAGGCTATATCGTAGGCGCCGTAGCACCCGAAGTCGAAACCGTCACAGGCAACGACGACATCGAATGGAGCGCCACACCGTTCCTTCCCAACACACTCGTCATCGGCGCCACAAAAGAGACCAAAGACCTTGCCAACTGCCTCGTCATCTCCCTCCCCGAAAACTCTGACCTGCGTAAATACGGCAACCTCGTCGACAATACCGCCAACTACGGCAAACAAATCTGGGTCAGCGGCACATTCGACGAATATATGGGCACCTACGGCATCATCGACAACCGCGGCACAGCCTCTGAATTCAAGATTGAAGGCGTCACCATCGAAGACCCCGCAGCTCCCGGCGACGGCACCGAAGCCAAGCCCTATAACTGCGCTCAGGTAATCGGCGGCGCCACAGGCACCGACGCCTGGGTCAAAGGCTATATCGTCGGATGGGTCGAAGGCCAGGTACTCACCGAAGGCGCCCACTTCAACGCCACGGCAACATCGACATCAAACATCCTCGTCGCCGACAACATCGACGAGACCAACGTGGCCAACTGTGTTCCCGTCCAGCTCCCTGCCGGCAGTGTCCGCAATGCCCTCAACCTCCAGAACAATCCCGGCAACTACAAGAAAGTAGTCGCTCTCAAAGGCAGCCTCGAGAAATACTTCGGCAAACCGGGCCTCAAGACAGTCACCGACTATAAACTCGACGGCGGTTCTGTCACACCTCCCGCACCCGTCGCCCCCGTCAGCTCTATCGACGAGAACTTCGACGCAAGCCTCAACATGCCTGCCGGATGGTCGCAGGTTCAGATAGCAGGCAACAAAGACTTCTATGTCCGCGAATTCAGCGGCAACAACTATGTCTCTGTATCGGGCTATCAGGGCAACCCGCCCTTCGACCAGTGGCTGCTAACACCGCCGGTCGACATGTCGAAAGTCACAGACAAGACCCTTTCGTTCGAAACTCAGGTCAACGGCTACGGCTCGACAACGACACAGTTTGAAGTCTATGTGCTGACCTCGGCCGACGTCGCCACAGCCAACAAGACCAAGCTCAACCCGACCCTCCCGACACCTCCCGCATCAGGCTATTCAAGCTGGGTAAATTCGGGCGACCTCAGCCTCGCGCAGTTCAGCGGCATCGTCTATATCGGTTTCCGCTACTACGCCACCCAGGACGCCAACTACGCGACATGGGGTCTCGACAACGTCAAGGTAGGCAAAAGCGGCAGTGACCCCCCCAATCCGCCAACACCTCCCGCCGGCGACTTCAAAGGCGACTTCAACAGCTTCAATGGCGGCGCAGCCAAAGCAAGCCCCTACGGCACATACACCAACGCCACCGGCTGGACTGCCGAGAACTCGATTATCCTCAGCGGCACATCGGGCGATGACAAGAACCCCGCCTTCAAGTTTATCGGCGACAGCGACAAGATTCTCGCCGTCTGCCTCAACGGCAAAGCCTCGACACCGGGCCGCGTCTTCTCGCCGGCACTCACCGGCGGCTGCGGCAAACTGACATTCAACTACGGTTTCGCCTACTCTGACACCAAGTGCTCGTTCACTGTCAAAGTATCGCAGAACGGCGCCGTCGTCAAAGAGCAGACCGTCAGCCTCGACTCGATTGAGAAATTCAAAGTCTACGATTTCTCGCTCGACGTCAACGTCAGCGGCGAGTTCACCGTCGAAATCGTCAACAACTGCATCTCGGCCTCGACAAGCAACAGAGACCGCGTAGCCATCTGGAACCTCACCTGGACAGACTGACCCGACCCATTCATCACATCACTATAACCGACGAGCCGCAGCCCCCACACTGCGGCTCGTTTTTTATCCCCCTCTCCCCGAATCACGAACAAAAGAACACAAGTTTTTTCCTGACTTTGACAATGGGTCACCCAAAATAGATTTAGTCCGGGAGTAAGGGTGCAATTCGGCGTTCCTCTTCGGTTTTGAGCATAGTACGCGTGCTGATTGTCCCGTCTTGAAGCCGGATGCTTACCGTTGAGACTGTTTTGGCTATGTCCAGTACCTTGTCGACGCTTAGGCCGATGCCGAGCAGACGCAACAGGCGTTCAAGCTCCTTGTAGAGTTTATAGGCGACAAAGCAGATGCAGATATGGGCTTCGATGCGTCGTTCGGTGAAGTGGAATATCGGCCGTGCTTCGAGGGTGCCTTTGGTGATACGGAAGGCTCGTTCGACCACCCACAGTCCGTGATATTGGTCGATTACCTCACCGGCGGCCAGGTCGGTGTTGGTGATGTAGCTTTTTA
>ERZ836877.2627-NODE-2627-length-22570-cov-3.464268_pt1 | contig 22570 bp, 16 predicted proteins | sample MGYA00519469_ERZ836877 | MGnify/ENA primary metagenome ERZ836877 (study PRJEB31850, sample SAMEA3708809) | human gut metagenome | biome: human gut; feature: human-associated habitat; material: faeces | place: China | collected 2014 ... | reverse complement strand
CCATGCGGAAATTGGCTGTTTTCCCGAAAATGAAATTTGTGCAAAATAACCAATTTGAGTTTTTACCGATCCCTTGAGTGTTCTTAGCCTAGTGTCCTTAGCGTGTCACGGGCAGGGTCGATTCATGACATATTTGGGTCGATTCATGCAGGGAGAATTATTTTTTCATACACTATGGTACAATGAACTTACAGTAAAAAGTAACAGTATCCGAAGCAGATTACATGACATGAAAGGCGAATTCCGGTGCAGAGACGCAGAATGGACTGGATAGAGGGAAATGATCGTTGTAGTCGGACAGAATCACTGCGGAAATGACGTTTGCTGATTAACGGAGGTGCATTTATGAAGAAAAGGTTATTGAGTGTCGTTCTGGCATTTACTCTGTGCTTTGGCATGATGCCGGTAACGGTGCTGGCAGAAGAGATGGGGAATGCTGAAACGGTGGCGCCTGCCCCTGACGATCAGGTGGTGGTAAGGGCTGTGAATAGTACCCATGAAGAGGATGCGGTAGGAGATACTGTAAGTGGGGATTCAGTAATCTCCGGTGGCGTCAGTGCTACGTCATTGATGAGTAATGACGGCATTGCGGTAATGGCGGACGATACGACAGAGACCGTGGTGGCGACATTGGATGGCGCGGATTATACTGATATGACGACGGCGCTGGAGGCCTGGCAGGCGAAGGGTGGTATGCTGACGTTACAAGGTGAGAGAGCCGAGTACGATATTTCTACAGTAAAATGGAGTTTTCTCACGGCCAAGGGAACGCTCGATCTGAATGGTGTGTGTATAAAAGGTAGTATCACATTATCGGGGTCATCCAAATATCCTCTGGAAATCCGGGACAGCAAAGAAAAAGTGAGTTCAAATGGCGCACTTCAAGGCCTGACGGTTGAGAAAGGTGCAAAGCTGACGCTGACGGATGGCTGCTATATTAGTCAACTGACCGTGGAAGCTGGCGCAGAAGATGGTATTAAACTTATGGACGGCAAGGTGGCAGGACTTAAATGCAGTGCCCCCGTCTACCATATGATTCCGGAAGGTTATGCCTTGATGAACGGCAATATTACGGTAGATCCTACAGAGGTAATAGAGTATTCCGGGGGACTTACATTAACAGCGAAGGATGCCCAGATTACGGTTATCGGCGACAGAACCGGTAACATTGCATACGGCGAACATAAAATACCTTTTGCAATTTCTGTGACAACCAATGACAGTCATATCGGACGAATGGGGTTTGAATGGTATCTTGTGAAGGAGGATGGCACGACGGCTCTGTTGACGGAGCACAGGAGAGATGTGTGGTCTGACGGGAACGGTGCTTACCATTATGATGTTACTATGGACGGCAGTAACAATATAGGGTGGGAGAGCCTGGAAGCTGATAAAGCTTACGACATCATTTGCGTGAACATTGGCAAGGAGAAAGACGGGGCCTACCAGTGGCAGACGCCTTTAAAGGGCTTTCGGCTTACTATCACCCCGGCAGGCTTGAACAGTAAAAATACAAATGTGGAGATCACAAACGCAAACAACCTTGTGTACACCGGCAATCCGCTGACAGCGGCGGTCAAAGTGACCTACAACGGGACAGAACTGACAGAGGGCAAGGACTACACAGTCAGCAGCAACACCGGCACAAATGCAGGAACATATACGCTGACCATCACAGGACAGGGCAATTACGGAGGAAGCGTAGAAAAAGTATTTACCATAGCACCGACAGACAAGCTGACGGTAGAGGGTACGGCAGAAGCCGGAGCGGTTTACGGTACGAGGATTTCGGATATCGCCATCAGCGGTCTGACAGTCAGGTCGAATAATACCGTAGTGGATGGTTCATGGAAGTTCACCGGGCGGGAGATTCCGGCTGCAGGCACGACCACGGCGTATACCGCTGTTTTTACTCCTGAGAGCAGTAATTATAAGCAGATCAAGTGGCAGATCAAACCGAACATCCGCAAAGCGGCTGCCTGTACGCTGGCAGATATCCCAGTCAGTGTGAAGTATAACGTGACCGCAGGCGAGACATCGATTGGTAATGCCGGTATGCCCGCTGACGCAGGCACGTTGGTCTTTGCAAAAGGCGGTACAGCAGGTAAGACCGGTTCCGTGACGATTACGGATTGGAACATAGATACAGACACCGGTAAGGTGACCTACACACTGGAAGGTGGTGCTGCGGGCGATACAGTGACTCTGCCCGTGACTGTTACATCTGCCAATTATGAGACGACCACCGTCAATGTAAAGATTACGCTGACGGACAAAGAAACGCAGGCGGCGTTGGCCGTTACCGGTGGAACCACCGTGGAATTCGGCCAGACCCTGCAGCTTGGCATTAATGGCGGCTCCGGCACAGGAAATGTGACCTATACGGTAACCAATGGGGATGGTCAGGCAGGCATTGATGCCACTGGCAGACTGATTCCCACAAAAGTGGGAACTGTTATCGTTACGGCGACCAAGGCCGGGGACGATGATTACAATGCGATCACCAGCGGACCGGTGACCATTACCATCACAAAAGCAGCTTCCACCGGCACTCCCGGATATACCGGCATCACCACTGACGGCCAGACCTTAAGGGATGCAGATCTGAGAATTAGTGGAGGCTCCCTGCATCCCACAGCCGGACGACTGGAGTGGATTGATGATGCGGGCAATGTCCTGCCGGATACCACAGTGGTGGAAGCCAATAAGACCTATTTGTGGCATTATACTCCTGAGGATACCAACTATGCGCCTCTGACCGGTTCCGTTGTGTTGTATCCTGTATCTAATCGTGGGGATAGCTCCGATGTCCCGGATACTCCATCCTATACGCCGGCCCCTGCGGTACCCGATACCGGTGACAGCAGTTCGGATGACGATGATGATGACGATACCCCTGCTGTTTCCAACAGCAGTAACAGCACTACCGTAGGGCAGCCATCTGCAGGCCCGGCAGCCTTGGACTACGCCATCAAACGTGGTGATACCCTTGGAGTGATCGCAAGAAAATATGGATGCACCGTTGCCGAGCTCGTAGCAGCCAACAGCGATCTGATCAAGAATCCGAACCGGATCCATATAGGCTGGAAACTGAAGATCCCGCAGCACAGGACTACAGGTACAACGGCAGCTCCGGCGGACAATAACAATTCAGACGCTTATATTATCAAGCCCGGCGATACCCTCTGGGCAATCGCCAGAAGATATGGCTGCACCATCGCAGACATAATCAAATGGAATAACAAGCTGATCACCGTACCGGATCGGATCCGTGTAGGCTGGCAGCTGAAAATACCAGTAAAGTAATAAATACACCGCTCCTGCCAACAGATTTGTAATCTGATGCCGGGAGCGGTTGCATTTTCCACATAAAAATGCGAAAATATAGGATAGTGCATTGATTGCACGGAAGTAAGGAGAAAGCTATGTATATTATCGCAGGGTTGGGAAATCCAGGCAAAGAATATGAAAATACCAGACATAATATCGGGTTTGATGTCATAGACAGATTAGCAGAGGAAGAAAATATCGCCGTCATGGAGAGTAAGCATAAGGCGCTGATCGGCAAGGGCTATGTGGCCGGACAGAAGGTGATCCTGGCGAAGCCCCAGACTTTCATGAATCTGAGCGGTGAGAGCATCCGGGAGATCGTGGATTATTACAAGGTGGATGACACCGCGGAACTGATCGTGATCTCCGACGATATCAGTCTGGATGTGGGACAGATCCGTATCCGCAAAAAAGGCAGCGCCGGTGGCCATAACGGCCTCAAGAATATCATCAAAATGTTAGGGCATGATACTTTTATCCGCGTGCGTATGGGCGTGGGAGAGAAGCCGAAGAACTTCGATCTGGCAGACTACGTGCTGGGACATTTTCCGGCGGAGGAACGAAGCATCATGGACGAAGCGGCGAAGACCGCAACAGAAGCTATCCGTATGATCATCACTGAGAATGCAGATGCAGCCATGAACCATTTTAACAGTAAGAAAGCGTAACGGTTGTATAGTAAGAGGAAAAAGCGATGCAGGCACTGATTGCGCCACTGAAAGAACTGGCGGAATATGATGAGATCCGGAAAGTGACCAGACAGGGAAAAGGAACCGTAGCTCTGTCCGGCTGTGTGGACTCCCAGAAACTTCATATGATCTACGGACTCAGCGATGGCCTGAAATACAAGGTCATCGTTACTTATAGTGACTTAAAGGCCAAAGAGATCTACGAGGAATACCGCTTTTATGACAGAAATGTCATGCTGTATCCGGCGAAGGACCTGATCTTTTTCCAGGCGGATATCCACGGCAATCAGCTGGTGCAGGAGCGGATCAAGACCCTGCGCAGAGTCGTGGAGGGTAAGCCGGTCACCATTGTTACCACCTATGCGGCATTGATGACACCGCAGGTATTGTGGGAGGAGAAAGACATCATCCGCACCGAGCGGGGCGGCAGTCTGGACGAGAGCAGACTGGCATCCCGGCTGGTGGCTATGGGATATGAGAAAGCCTATCAGGTGGAAAGCCCGGGGCAGTTCTCCATCCGTGGCGGCATTGTGGATATCTTTGATCTGACGGAGGAAAACCCCTATCGTATCGAACTGTGGGGAGATGAGGTGGAGTCCATCCGCAGCTTCGACATCCTGAGCCAGCGTTCCATTGAGAAGCTGGAAAGCATCACTGTCTACCCGGCCACAGAGTTTGTACTGTCGGAAGAGCAGATCCGCAAGGGCATCAGTAAGCTTGAAAAAGAAGCAGACAAACAGGAAAAAATCTTCCGGGATGCCCACCAGCCGGAGGAAGCCCACAGGATTGCCACACAGGTCAGCGAATTGAAAGAGCAGCTGCTGGAGTTCCAGAGTAAGATCAATCTGGAAGGCTACATCCGTTATTTTTATGAAAATACGGTAACCATGCCGGAACTGCTGTCAGATATGGCGGGGCGTTCTCTTGTCTTCTACATCGATGAACCGGCGAGAGTGAAGGAACAGGCGGATGCCATCGAACTGGAATTTCGGGAGAGCATGGAACAACGTGCCAGAAAAGGTTATGTGCTGCCGGGACAGATGAACATTCTCTACAGTGGGGAACAGGTAGCGGCTACTTTAGAGAAAAATGCCGTGGTGACCCTGGCTACCATGGAGACCAAGTACGGATATTTCAAGAAAGAAATGCATGTGGATATTGCTGCCCGCAACATCGCCCCTTATAACAACAGCTTTGAAGCACTGGTCAAGGATCTGAAAAAATATAAAAAGAACGGCTACCGGGTGCTGCTGTTGTCCGGTTCCCGTACCAGAGCCAGACGTCTGGCGGAGGATCTGCGGAACACAGAGGATGCCGGACTGACGGCAGTATACACGGAAGACCCCATGCGGGAAGTACAGCCTGGAGAGATCCTGACCTATTACGGGCATGTGAACAAGGGCTTTGAGTATCCCTGGTTGAAATTCGTGGTGCTGTCCGAGAGTGATATTTTCGGAGCGGAGAAGCGTAAGAAAAAGAAGAAAAAGCTCTATCAGGGGCAGAAGATCAATGATTTCAACGACCTGAAGATCGGGGATTATGTGGTACATGAGACCCACGGACTGGGCATCTATAAGGGCATCGAGAAGGTAGAGGTAGACAAGGTCGTCAAGGATTACCTCAAGATCGAATACCGGGACGGCGGCAATCTGTACATTCTGGCCACCGGACTGGATGTGATCCAGAAGTACGCCTCCGCCGATGCAGCGAAGAAGCCGAAGCTGAACAAACTGGGCGGCAAGGAATGGGAACACACCAAGACGAAGGTACGCAGTGCCGTCAGCGCCGTGGCGAAGGATCTGGTGGAATTATACGCTGTCCGACAGCAGAGCGAGGGCTATGCTTTTGGAAAAGATACGGTGTGGCAGCGGGAGTTCGAGGAAATGTTCCCCTTTGAAGAGACAGAGGATCAGCTGAATGCCATCGCGGACACCAAGGCGGATATGGAAAGCCATCGGATCATGGACCGCCTGATCTGTGGAGATGTGGGCTACGGCAAGACCGAGATCGCCATTCGTGCCGCCTTCAAGGCTGTGCAGGAGGGAAAACAGGTGGTCTATCTGGTGCCCACCACCATTCTGGCACAGCAGCATTACAACACCTTTGTGCAGAGAATGAAGGATTTTCCCATCAATATCGCATTGATGAGCCGTTTCCGTACGCCATCGGAGATCAAAAAGACGGTGAAGGATCTGGAAAAGGGCATGGTGGATATCGTGATCGGTACCCACAGAGTATTATCTGCGGATGTGAAGTTCAAGGATCTGGGTCTGCTGATCATTGACGAGGAACAGCGTTTCGGTGTGACGCATAAGGAGAAGATCAAGAAATTAAAAGAAAACGTGGACGTGCTGACCCTGACGGCAACCCCCATTCCCCGGACACTGCATATGAGCCTGATTGGTATCCGGGATATGAGCGTGCTGGAGGAGGCCCCCAATGACCGACTGCCGATCCAGACTTTTGTCTGCGAATACAATGACGAACTGGTGAGAGAGGCCATTGTCCGGGAAATGGCCCGGGGCGGACAGGTCTACTATGTCTACAATCGGGTGAACAATATTGCGGATATCGCGGCACAGATCGCAAAGCTTGTGCCGGAAGCCAACGTTGCATACGCCCATGGACAGATGAAGGAACACGAACTGGAGCGGATCATGTTTGATTTCATTAACGGAGAGATCGATGTGCTGGTGTCCACCACTATTATAGAAACCGGGCTGGATATCTCCAATGTAAACACCATGATCATTCATGACTCGGACAATCTGGGCCTGTCCCAGCTGTATCAGCTCAGAGGCCGTGTGGGTCGTTCCAACCGGAATGCCTATGCTTTTCTGATGTACAAGCGGGATAAGATGTTAAAAGAAGTGGCGGAAAAGCGGCTGGCGGCCATCAAGGAATTTACGGATCTGGGCAGCGGCTTCAAGATCGCCATGCGTGATCTGGAGATCCGCGGCGCCGGTAATCTGCTGGGATTAAGTCAGCACGGACATATGGAGGCCGTGGGATATGACCTGTACTGCAAGATGCTGAACGAAGCGGTGCAGAACCTGAAGGGCATTCATACGGCAGTGGATTTCGCTACGGTGATCGATCTAGATGTGGATGCTTACATTCCGGCGGAATACATTGTCAACGAGACACAGAAGCTTGATATTTACAAACGGATCGCCGGCATCGAGACGATAAAAGAGCGGGATGAAATGAAGGATGAACTGTTAGACCGCTTCGGCAACATCCCCAAGGCAGTGGACGATCTGCTGCGGATCGCCCTCATCCGTATGGCGGCCCACAGTCTGGACATGACGGAGATCAAGGGCAAGAACGAACGCATTACCTTCAACTTCCGGCCGGATGCGAAGATCGATCCCCGCAAGATTCCGGATTTCCTGAAAAAGCATAAGGATGAATTAAGCTTTACCGCTTACGGCAATCCGTTTTTTACCTACAAATATAAGAAAACAGGACTGGTGGAGACGGATGCGGAACTTTTGATGGGCAGGACTGAGGAATTATTGGAAGAAATGAAAGAATTGGTGCTGGAAACAGAGCCGGTTCAGAATAATTAAGAGAGTTTTATAGGACTTTAAAAATGATACCTTTTTATCAGAACAGGGAACGAAAGGATTCTGATAAGGAGGTATTTTTTATGAAAGGATATGTGACTGCCAGCGGATATATGGGATATGTGGAGAATGAATATATCTTATTTGCCAGCGAGGATGATTATTTTGAATATGTGGATTCGTTAAATTTTTAATTAATGTCCAGTGTCTTTACCGGGGCTGTGTATATGTGATATAGTACAAATGTAAAGAAAAAATGTAAGGGGTTTCAACGCTGCGCTGTAAGGAGTAACGGTGAAATTCTGATAAAGCATTTGGCAAAATATGCAGATGGGAGTTTATATTATGGAACTGACTGAGAAGAAGGAATTTGACCTGCTCTCCCTGGGAGAGATCATGCTGAGATTATCACCGCCCGACAATGAGCGTATTACCAGAGGCGACAGCTTCAGCAAGCAGGCAGGAGGCGCAGAACTGAATGCCATTACCGGTGCGGCAATGCTGGGATTGCGCTGCGGTATCATTTCCAAGCTTCCGGCCAATGACCTGGGTGTATATATCAAGAACCGTGTACGTCTCTGCGGTGTCAGCGATGACTATCTGGTATACGATGATGACAAGGATGCCAGATTGGGCGTGTACTACTATGAGAATGGTGCTTACCCCAGAAAGCCCCGTATTGTATATGACCGTAAGAATACCTCCATCAACAAGCTGACCGTTGATGACTATGATGACAAGATCTACAGCGATACCCGCTGCTTCCATACCAGCGGCATCACACTGGCGCTGAGCCCCGAGCTGAGAGCTACCGCTGTTGAGATGATCAAGCGCTTTAAAGCACAGGGGGCCATCATCTCCTTCGATGTGAACTTCCGTGGAAACTTGTGGACCGGCGCTGAGGCGAAGGAATGCATCGAATCCATTCTGCCTTATGTGGACATCTTCTTCTGCTCCGAAGACACGGCGCGTTTGACCTTCCTGAAGGAAGGCGATGCCAAGAGCATTATGAAGAGCTTCACGGAGGAGTATCCGATCTCCATCGTGGCATCCACACAGCGTATTGTACATAGCCCGAAGCGTCATACCTTCGGCTCCATTATCTACAGTGCCAAGGATGATACCTATTATGAGGAAGCACCTTACACCGATATCGAAGTCGTAGACCGCATCGGAAGCGGTGACGCTTATATCTCCGGTGTCCTGTACGGACTGTTGGCACATCCCGGTGAGTATCAGAGAGCACTGGAATATGGCAATGCCATCAGCGCGCTTAAGAACACCATCCCTGGTGACCTGCTGTGCACCGACTTAAAGGAGATCCAGGGGATCATCAAGGAGCACAAGTCCACCGGACGTATTGCGGAGATGGACCGCTAAAGCATTTCCTCTTCTTATCTGCTCGAACAAATAGAAAACACAAAGCTCTGCCATGTTAATTTAAGTGCATGGCAGGGCTTTTTCTGTTTATTTTTAACAAAATTGAACCTAAAATATATTAAAAAGTCTGCTGTACAAGGTTAAATTAGTTTGATATACTAAAGACTGATATAGAACTAAAAGCAGGATATTATCAGACGGAAGATTCGAGAAACGGAAGGGAGACAGCAACTTGGAAAAGGAAGATCGTATCCGGCAGAAAGAACAATGGAAACAACTGTCTCCTTCTGAAAAATGGCAGTATTTTATGGACTATTATCTGTGGGTTACCATAGGTGTGGCAGGGGGGATCGCTATTGTTATTTTCCTGATCGTACATTTTGCCACCAAGACCAGCTTCGTCATGGGAGTCATGGCAGTGAATACGGACGGAGAGCACATCGAAGCCACCGGTCCGGATTATTTTACGGATTTCCTGCGGGAGCACGGTGTGACTTCCAAACGGGATGTGGTCAACTTAAACTATACGATCTGGATCGATCCGAACTCGGATTCCGACGTGGATTCCACGAATCTCAGCACGATCCAGGTATTGTTCATGACCCGGTCGGTGGATGTGTTTTTTTCTGACGAAGAGTTTTTGAAGCTCATGGGCGGCACGGATTATCTGGCGGATTTAAGGGATTATCTGCCTAAGGAACTATTGGACAGATATGAAGATCAGCAGATCATGGTGTTAAATACCATGACGGGAGAAACGATTGTGGCGGGGATCCGGCTTGAGAACAACGAATGGGTAAGGAAGACCGGATGGTATCAGGAGACCGCAGCCGTGGGGCTGGCGGATGGCATGAAGAATCCGGAGCTGGCAGTGGCACTGTTGGAGGAAATCCTACAGTAGTTCCGTCACGGCTGCCTGCGCCTGCGGCAGATGATGCGCTGTGGGAACGTGGATGACAGAGCACGATGGGAACAGAAAGACATGGAGTATAAATAGGGCATGGAAAACATGGACGCAAAAGGAAATGACAGAAAACACTATCGGGGAATCGAGAAACAGACGGATAATCCGTTTTTGAACCTGTATCACATTGATGCCCTGGGACGGGACGGAACGCCGTTTCATTATTATTTTGCGTCCCGAAATGATGAAAACAATATCAAACACAAGACCCACAGTATGCGCCCCGAGGGCATGGCGGTCTACGCAGTGACAGAGGACGGAGAGAAACTGGTGCTGGTGCGTCAGTACCGGTATCCCGTGAATGATTATCTGTATGAATTGCCGGCGGGACTGATCGAGCCGGAGGAGACCGCTTCGGAGGCCGCCTGTCGGGAAATGATCGAGGAGACCGGCTGGAAACTGGAAGTCTACGAAGGCGGAGAACCGGCTTTCCGAAGAGGATTTTTCCTGGCACAGGGGCTGACAGACGAGAGCGGCAGCATGATCTTCGGAACCGTGACAGAGAATGTGGGACAGCAGATGGAAAATACCGAGGATATTCAGGTGATCCTGGCAGACAGACAGGAAGTACTTCGTATCCTGCGGGAAGAACGGGTGTCCATGCGCTGTGGACTGATGCTGATGCAGTTTTTGAAGACAGAACCGGAAGCACCATTTGCTTTTTTATATCTGTGACAGAACCCTTGGGCGATTTATTATTCGGAAATGCCCGGAAGAACCGATATTGTGAAAACGGCTATTGGTTATTAATTTTTATAAAGGAAGAGGTAAATTATGGCAATCAGATACATCGAACAGGACAGAACCTTCTGGTTGGACACGGAACACACCAGCTATCTTCTGGCAATTGTAGATCAGGAGAATTTTGTGGGACACGTATATTACGGTCAGAAATTGCAGTATACCGAGAATACACCGGCACCGGTATATTTGCTGCGTACGGGAGAAGCACCCTTCGTTCCGTCACAGAATAACAGAGAACGTGTGTCATTTCTGGATTCTTTCCCCATGGAATATCCGGGAAACGGTCTGGGAGATTACAGAGAAAGCGCCATTTCCGTGCGGACAGCACAGGGACATGTAGGAGTGCAGTTACAGTATGTCTCTCATGAGATCGTAAAGGAGAAGCCGGCACTGCCGGGACTTCCTTCCACATTTCCGGGGGATGAGGACTGCGATACCCTGATCCTACATCTGGCGGATCCGGTCATCGGTCTGGCTGCAGACCTGATCTATACTACATTTGAAGAGGAAGATGTGATCACCCGCAGTGTGATCCTGAAAAATACGGCAGGGCAGCCTGTTTATGTGACAAAAGTTATGTCTGCCTGCCTGGATCTGGACTGCACGGATGAAAAGTATGACATTCTTACGCTGCACGGATCCTGGGCGAGAGAGCGTCAGATGGAGAGAAGAAGTCTGATGCACGGCAAACAGAGTGTTGGCTCCGTGCGGGGAGAATCTTCCCATCAGGAGCATCCCTTTATCGCACTGCTTTCTGCGGATGCCACGCAGGATGCCGGTGAAGTCTACGGTATGCACTTTGTATACTCCGGCAATTTCCTGGCGCAGGCGGAGCTTTCCCAGTTCGATTCCATCCGTATGACTATGGGCATTCATCCGGAGAACTTTGTCTGGAAACTGGAGCAGGGCGAGAGCTTTGCGGCTCCGGAAGTCGTTATGACCTATTCTGCGGAAGGTCTGGGAGGCATGACCCGCCATTACCACGATATGTACCGCAATCATCTGATCCGCGGCGAGTACCGTGATAAAAAGAGACCAATCCTGATCAACAACTGGGAAGCTACCTATTTTGATTTTAACACGGAAAAACTACTGAAGATCGCAGAACAGGCATCAAAGCTCGGCATTGAGATGCTGGTCATGGATGACGGCTGGTTCGGACACCGTAACGATGACAGTACCAGCCTGGGTGACTGGAAGGTCAATGAACAGAAGCTTCCGGGAGGCCTGAAGCCTCTGGTGGATCAGGTCAATGCTCTGGGAATGAAGTTTGGTATCTGGTTTGAGCCGGAGATGATCTCCCCGGATTCGGATCTGTACAGAGAGCATCCCGATTGGGCCATCGCCATTCCGGGACGGGCAGGCAGCTTATGCCGGAACCAGTATGTTCTGGATCTGTCCCGTAAGGAGGTCAGAGACCATGCCTTTGAAAGCGTGGCGGCGGTTCTGCACAGCGCCAATATCGAATATGTGAAATGGGACATGAACAGGCAGCTGTCGGACCTTGGTAGCGTGGAATTGCCCGCGGACCGTCAGGGAGAGCTCTATCACAGATATGTGCTGGGTGTGTATGAACTGCAGGACAGACTGCTGCAGGAATTCCCGCATCTGCTTCTGGAGAACTGCTCCGGCGGCGGAGCGAGATTTGATCCGGGTATGTTATATTACAGCCCGCAGATCTGGTGCTCCGATGATATGGATGCCATCGAGCGGTTGAAGATCCAGGAAGGAACAATGTTATTGTATCCGCTGTCCACCATGGGCGCCCATGTGTCGGACTGCCCCAACCATACGGTGGGAAGAGTGACTCCTTTTGAGACCAGAGGTCATGTGGCACTGGCAGGCACCTTCGGCTATGAACTGGACATTACGAAGATCCCGGAGGAGGACAGACAGCAGATTCCCGCACAGACCGCCATGTATCACAAATACAACGATCTGATCCGCAGAGGGGATTATTCCCGGATTGCATCATTTTTGGAAAACGGTAATTATGACTGCTATCAGGTGACATCCAAGGATCAGAAAGAAGCGTTGGTAACCTATGTACAGGTACTTTCCCGACCGAACTTCCACAGCAGGAGAGTACGTCTGAAAGGCCTGGCACCGGAGAAACAGTATCGCATCGAGGAGACTGGGGAAATCTTTGGCGGCGACGTGCTGATGCAGGCAGGACTGCTGGTGACACCTCTGTGGGGAGACTACCGCAGTAAGCTGATCCATCTGACCGAGGTGTAAAATTAAGGCAGTGACATGCCTTGACAAACGATTTTGAGAAATCTAATATGGAAGTATAATTGACGATTTATCGGGAAATGTGTAGAAAAATAGCGATAAGGAGTACAAAATTATGGCAAAAGCAGTAAAATTAGCAGATATCGCAGAGAGAGTTGGAGTCAGCACAGTAACAGTGTCCAAGGCACTGTCCGGACAAAAAGGCGTCAGCGAGGAAGTCCGGGAGAAGATCCGCAGCATTGCGGAGGAACTGGGTTATCAGCAGCCGTCAGCGGCAAGAAAAAGTCAGAACCAGAAGAGCTACAATATCGGCATTCTGATCTCTGAGAGATTTTTGGATAAATATGAGTCCTTTTACTGGCAGATGTATCAGTCGGTAGCTACCAGAGCCACGGCAAAGGAATGCTTTACCATGCTGGAGGTCATCGGAATGTCAGAGGAAGAGAACGGCAGAATGCCGAAGCTGGTACAGGAACGCAAGGTGGATGGCATTATCGTTATCGGTAAGATGATGGATACTTACCTGCAGCATCTGAATACAGAAGCCGGGATCCCGGTGATCTATCTGGACTATTATAACGGAAGGGAAGCCAGCGATTCCGTTATTTCCAACAGTTATTACGGAACCTATGAACTGACCTACTATCTGTATCGGATGGGACATCACAAAATTGCTTATGTGGGAACCCTGCTTGCTACCGAGAGTATTACGGACCGGTATTTTGGTTATCAGAAGGCTCTTTTGGAGCTGGGACTGGAGCAGAAAAAGGAATGGGTCGTGGACGATCGGCACATTGAGACAGGTAAGATCGATACGGTGAATATGTTGCAGCTTCCCAAGGATATGCCTACCGCATTCGTATGCAACTGCGATCTGACTGCGAGCTTTCTGATCAAGAAACTGAGAGAGAACGGATATCGTGTGCCGGAGGACATCTCTGTGGTCGGCTTTGATAACTACCTGTATCCGGGGCTCAGTGACATCCATATCACGACGTATGAAGTAGATATGGGAGAGATGGCGAGAAGAGCCATTCATAATATGATCAAGAAGATCACCAGTGATAATTATAAGTCCGGAGTTACCGTGGTGGAAGGCCGACTGGTACTGAAGGACAGTGTGTCTCACGTATAGACTGCGGTGCATTCTGCCTGTAGACGAAGGGTGTGACACCAGTGTGCTTTTTGAACAGGTGGATGAAATGATTGGTATTGTCGATGCCTACCATAGCCCCCACTTCGTGAATCGGATTATCCGTAGATAGGAGCAGTGATTTTGCTGCTTCTATTTTTTTCCCTTGAAGATATTGCAGCGGGGAAGTATGGAATGTAGCGGAGAATTCCCGACACAGACGGTAGCGGCTGATGCCCAAAGTCTGCTCAAAGTATTCCAAAGAGTGATTTTCAGCATAGTTTTCCTCAAAATCCGCTTTCATGGACAGCAGATAAGCAGGAATGGGCTTCACATCCCGGGAGACGGACAGGGCGGACAGCATCAGTTCTACGAACATGTCGGTCAGTTCTCGGTGAAGCTGTATCTGCTCTGCAGGAGTCGGGGTGAATGAAAATTTGGTCAGCTGCTGCATCCGCTGTGAAACGCAGGAGCCGATGGGAATCGGGTAACAACAGGTAAAAGCAGCCTGAAATATGCTATAATAAGAAGAAAGCTCCGCTCCACTTAAGAAAAACATCTGAAAACGCCACTTTCCCTGCAACAGCCGGAGAGAGAACCCCTGGCTGCAATCTAAGAACAACAGATGCTCGTGATCCAGGACCACCTCGCTGCCCCGGGTAGTAAGGACGGCACTGCCCTCTAAGGTGTAAAGCAGCAGATATGAGGGAAAGGGGTTCCATTCATAATAGAAAGGATCCGAGAGCCGGAATTCTCCACCGGCCAAGGGCAGTAAAAAGCTCTTGTCTTCCAGGGATACTTTATAGATCTGCCCCAGCAGGATTTCCGGGGAACGCTGCCCCTCCACATCGGAGGAAGTGTGCCTCAATGCATTGAGAAAAGTGGTGGAAATGTTCATACAAAAACCTTGCCTTTCCGCAATCTTCAAACTTCGGCTGCTTTAGCAGCTTGTGCAGGAACAAAACTTCATGTGAAGAATTTATTTTTCACACTAGAAACATGCTTTTTTGAAAAAATTAATTAAGCTTAAATACATTATAAGCCATTATTTAAGCTGTTTCAATGACAAAGGATGCAAAGAAAACAAAATTAGTTAATTAAATCAGCTAATTTAATTCAAATTAATTACTTTAATTGTATAATATGTACAAAACATAGGCATAGAACTTGTGAAAATAGAAGATAATAACGAAAATAGCAAGAATAAGAGATTAAAAACAAGAATAGTTGATGATTAATTAATATGATTATGTATAATTAAATTAAGTTACAAAACAGTAAACGCTATCAAATGTAGCAAAAAACAAGGAGGCTAAATCCTCTCCTCGTCAGAGGACTCGGATTTTCCTTCGGAAAACTAGGAGGATTTCTTATGAAGATGAAAAAGTTTTTAGCTCTTTCCACAGCATCAGTCATGGCACTGTCTATGGCAGCATGTGGAAGCACAGACAACGGCGGCGCCGCTGAGAGTTCTGTAGCAAGCACCACTCCCGCAACTGCAGAAGCTTCCAGCGAGGCTGCAGCACCTGCAGAGGTTACCAGCCTGAATTACGCAGAGCTTACTTTGGGTGAGGATTACACCGACATTACCACGACCATTAAGGTCCTGACTAACCGTACCGACCTGTTAGAGGACGGCGCAGCAGTTCCTTTCCAGACTTACATTGATGCATTCAACGAGATGTATCCCAACATCACTGTTGATATTGAAGGTATCACCGACTATGCAAGTGATACGCTGCTTCGTCTGCAGGGTGGTGACTGGGGCGATGTTATGTTTATCCCCGCAGTTGACAAGGCTGACTTAAGCACATACTTCCTTCCTCTTGGAACTACTACCGAGATGGACGGACAGCTGAACTACTACAACCAGATGTACGAAGGCACTGTATACGGTGTTCCTTACACCGCAGGTGTTAGCGGTGGTATTGTATATAACAAGGCAGTATTCGAAGCAGCAGGAATCACTGAGATGCCTAAGACTCCCGAAGATTTCATCGCAGCATTAAAGCAGATCAAAGAGTATGACAGCTCCATCATTCCTCTGTACACCAACTACGCAGCTGGCTGGGCAATGGGCGGCCAGTGGGATCCCGCTATCAGCGGCAGTGCTACCGGAGACAGCACTTATATGAACCAGAAGTTACTGCACACAGCCAATCCTTTTGCTGATCCCGGCGACGGAACAGGCGCTTACAACGTATACAAAGTAATGTACGATGCAGTTGCTGAAGGCCTTACCGAGGAAGACTACTCCACCACGGACTGGGAAGGCTGTAAGGGTATGATCAACAATGGCCAGATCGCATGCATGGTTCTTGGTTCCTGGGCAGTTCCTCAGATGAAGGAAGCCGGTGACAACGCTGACGACATCGCTTATATGCCTTTCCCTATTACCCTGACCAGCGGTAAGCAGGCAGCATCTGTAGGCCCTGACTACAGCTTTGGTATCAATGCTAATACCACCGAAGACAATCAGGCAGCAGCTCTGTGCTTCGTTAAGTTCATGGCAGAAGAATCCGGATTCTCCTATGACTGTGGCGGACTTCCCGTTGCTATCAAGGATACCAGATTACCGGATTTCTATGCAGCATTCAAGGGTATCGACTTCGTAGTGGATGAGCCTGCGATCGAAGGCGAAGAGGATCTGTTAAACGAGCTGAACGCTGAGTCCGGTCTTAACATCAACAACAATGGTGAGACCAAGATGCAGGAGCTGGTAGAGTGTGCAGCAGATGGTTCCAAGACCTATGATGAGATCATCGACGAGTGGAACGAAGAGTGGACTTCCGCACAGGAGAGCTGTGGTGTAGAGATCCAGTAATTAATAGGTAACTAATTTAATCTTCTGAAGTGAGAGGGAACCATTTATCCGGTTCCCTCTTATCTAAGAGAGAAGGGTATGGAGGTATTTCGATGAGTGCAGAGACAATGAAGAAAACAAAAAAACCCTTCAGCATGAAAAAATGGGTAAAGAGCAGGAACGGACAACAGACCATCGTCATACTGTCCTTCATGATCATTCCCCTGCTTTTGCTGTTCGTGTTCACCTATCTTCCTTTTGGAGAGATGGTAAAATTCAGTTTTTATAAAATGAAATATGCTACCCCGGTAGACAAAAGACAGTTTGTAGGATTTCGGAACTACATCGACGTATTTAAGAAAGATGAATGCTTCAGTGCTTTGAAGCTGAGCCTTTATTACATGGCAGGTGCAATGGTGCAGCTGGTACTTGCGTTGTACCTGGCAACGATCCTTAGCTTTAAGACCAAGTTTGGCAATATGTTCAAGGGATTCATGTTCTTCCCTTATCTGATCAGTGGTATTGCCATTGGATTTATCTTCAAATTCTTCTACACCAGAGGATTTGTATTCGATACGGTATTACAGTGGTGTGGATTTAACTTAGAAAGTCTTCCGTTCTGGCTGAAGGACAAGAGCGTTAACAATATCTCTTTGGTGGCTTCCTCGGTATGGCGTTATTACGGCAACAACATGGTACTTTTCATCGGTGCCATCATGTCTGTGGACTCCGAGATGTACGAGGCAGCAGAGCTGGACGGTGCCAATAAATTTCAACAGTTTATACATATTATCTTACCCAGAATTAAGACCATCGTTACGCTGAACGTGATCCTGTCTATCACAGGTTCCCTGAGTGCTTTCGATCCTCCCTACGTTATCACCAAGGGTGGCGGCGGAACCGCAACCTACTTCGTATTGATGGACAAGATCGCACATACCAACCAGCAGGTAGGTCTGGCGTCTGCTATGGCGGTGGTACTGTTACTGATCATTTTTGCAGCAACAATTTTACAAAAGCTTTTCTTCAAACTGGTATTTAGAAGCTCCGATGCGGATAATGAAGAATATACCAGAAGAAAACGGCTCAGAAGAGAGAGAAGATGGAAGAAGGAGGCAGTGTAAAATGGCAAAGATGAAAACTAACCACAAACATTACAGCGCAGGCGCTGTCATCTGGATCATCATTAAATATTTCAGCCTGGTATTTTTCTCCTTCGTGGCACTTTTGCCTATTGTATCCTGTGTCATCACAGCATTCAAGACCGATGCAGAATATCAGAGCACCAATGTTATGACCCTGCCGGAAAGCTGGCTGAACTTCCAGAACTTTATTGATGCATTTAACCGTGCCAATATGGGCAGAGCCTATCTGAATTCAGCGATCATCCTGGTATTTGTACTGTTAGGCTCCGTCCTGGTGGGAACACAGCTCGCTTATGTACTGAACCGGTTCAAGTTTCCCGGCAACGGACTGATCCGCAGCCTGTTCCTGTTCGCAACCCTCCTTCCCGGAATTGCCATGCAGGTCTCTGTGTACCAGATCATGAGTAACCTTGGATTTATCAATCATCTGTATGGTTATATCATTATGAGTATGGGTACGGATGTTATCTCCATCTACATCTTCATCCAGTTCATGGAAAACATTTCGGTATCGTTGGATGAATCCGCATTTATCGACGGAGCCTCCTATTTTACCATTTACTGGAAGATCATTCTTCCGCTTCTGAAGCCCGCTATCGTAACTTCGATGGTGCTTAAGGGAGTAGGCGTATATAACGAGTATTATTGCGCCAGTCTGTATCTGCAGGACAAGAGGACTCTCGGTGTGGTAGCAACCTCCCTGTATACCTTCACCGGACCTCTTGGAAGCAAATACAATCTGATCTGTGCAGGTGTACTGATGTCTCTGTTGCCCGCTCTGATCGTATTCCTGCTCTGTCAGAAACAGATTTACAGTGGAATCACCTCCGGCGCTGTCAAGGGTTAATACAAAGGAGAGTGTGGAACATGAAAAATGCGGAAACAAAGAAAATGCGGGAAGAAATTAAAAACCATCTGACAGAGGGGATCATTCCTTTCTGGAAAGGAATGAGAGATGACGAGTTCGGCGGCTATTACGGCTACCTGGATTATGATCTGAATCTGGATAAAAAAGCAGAAAAAGGCTGTATCCTGAACAGCAGGATCACTTGGTTTTTTTCTAACGCATATACACTGTTGAAGGACGAGAGTCTGTTGGAGGAAGCAAAGCACGGCTACGATTTCCTGAAAGACCATTGTCTGGACAAAGAATATGGCGGTATCTACTGGTCCTTAAACTATGACGGAACCCCGAAGGATACCACAAAACATACCTACAATCAGGCATTCTGCATCTACGCGCTGTCCTCTTACTATGAGGCCAGCGGGGATGCAGAAGCCTTGGAGCTGGCGAAAAAGCTGTTTACTCTGATTGAGACTACGTGTATGGATGAGGTGGGATATCTGGAAGCATTCACCAGAGACTTTAAACCGGAATCCAATGAGAAATTGTCGGAGAACGGTGTCCTGGCAGACAAGACCATGAATACCCTGCTTCATGTTTTTGAAGCTTATACGGAGCTGTACAGGGTATCCGGGGATGAAAAAGTGCGCAGACGCCTTCTGTGGATCATGGATGTGTTCGCTGAGAAAGTTTATAATCCGAAGCTCCACAGACAGGAAGTATTTTTCGATAAGCATTATAATACCATTCTGAATCTGCATTCCTACGGCCACGACATCGAGACGGCATGGCTGATCGACAGAGGCTGCAAGGTACTGGATGATCCGGAACTGACGCAGAAGATGTATGCCATCACCAAAGACCTGACCGCGCAGATCTATAAGGTGGCATTCGACGGACACTCTCTGGCCAATGAATGTGACAGAGGTGTCGTGAATGTACACAGAGTCTGGTGGGTACAGGCGGAGACCGTGATCGGTTTCTTAAACGGCTATGAGAAAGAGCCGGAGAAAACGGAATATCTGGAAGCCGCAGAGAAGGAATGGGCATTTATCAGAGATCATGTGATCGATAAGAGACCCGGTTCCGAATGGTTCTGGGAAGTGGATCCGGAAGGAAATCCCTATCCTGACCGCCCCATTGTGGAGCCTTGGAAATGCCCTTACCATAACGGCAGGATGTGCATGGAGGTCATGAAACGTATTCCAGAATAATTGATTTATTTTAAGAGAGGATACCTAATATGTTAGAGCGTTATTACATAGAAAAAGAGAAGCAGGAGAAGCTGCTTTCCCGGAAAAATGTAAAGTCTGATTTCTACAACGGTATTTATGACCGTTATGAATATCCGGTTCTGACCAGAGAACATATTCCCCTGACCTGGAGATATGATCTCAATCCCAAGACCAACCCCTATTTCATGGAGCGCCTGGGAATCAATGCGGTCATGAATTCCGGTGCGATTGAATTAAACGGTAAGTATTATCTGGTAGCCCGTATCGAAGGCAACGACAGAAAGTCTTTCTTCGGTGTGGCAGAGAGTGACAACGGTGTCGATGGATTCCGTTTCTGGGATTATCCCATTCTGTTAGATGATACCTGTCCGGAAGAGACCAATGTCTATGACATGCGTCTCACCAAACATGAAGATGGTTACATCTACGGTGTGTTCTGTTCCGAGAGCAAGGATACCTCCGTAAATGATCTGTCCGCAGCAGTAGCGGCTGCAGGCATTGTAAGAACTAAAGACTTAAAACACTGGGAGAGACTGGAGAATTTAAAGACCCTTCGTTCTCCCCAACAGAGAAATGTAGTGCTGCATCCGGAATTCGTGGATGGCAAATATGCATTCTACACCAGACCGATGGATGATTTCATCGAGACCGGAAGCGGCGGAGGAATCGGTTTCGGACTGTGCGACGACATTACCCATGCAGTCATCGACGAAGAGCGCATGACCAGCCTGCGGAAATATCACACCATCACCGAGGCCAAAAACGGTGCGGGAGCTACCCCCATCAAGACAGACAGAGGTTGGATACATATCGCACATGGAGTTCGTAATACCGCAGCCGGTTTACGTTACGTCATTTATGCTTTTGCAACGGATCTGAAAGATCCTGCAAAAGTGATCGCAGAGCCTTCGGGTCTGCTGATCGGTCCCAGAGGGGAAGAGAGAGTGGGAGATGTTTCAAACGTAGTATTTACCAACGGTGCTATCGCGAATGAGAAGGGGGAAGTCTTTATCTACTATGCATCCAGCGATACCCGCATGCATGTGGCAACTACTACCATAGATAAGCTTGTGGATTATGTATTCAACACCCCTTCTGATCCCGGAAGAAGCGTGGAGTGTGTGGCACAGAGATGTGAACTCATCCGCAGAAATGAAGAGTTCTTAAAACAGGAAGCAAGATAAATAATACAGAAATGAGGTAACTCGAATGAGCAAAGTTAAGATGATCAGCCCTGCAGTACCTAATGTACCCTGGCAGGATAAACCGGAAGGACATACCGGTGCACCGGTATGGAGATACAGTGAGAACCCTATTATTGGCAGAAACCCGGTAGAAGGAGTAGCCAGAATCTTTAATAGTGCGGTAATGCCTTATGGCGATGAATTCATCGGCGTATTCCGCGGTGAACAGGTCAACGGTATTCCCTATATTTATTTAGGACGCAGCAAGGATGCTATTCACTGGGATTTTGATAAGAATAAGATCCAGTTCGTAGATGAAGAAGGCAAGCCTTTCATGCCGATTTATGCATATGATCCCAGACTGGTAAAGGTAGAAGATACCTACTATATCATCTGGTGTCAGGATTTCTACGGCGCAGCCATCGGTATTGCGAAAACCACGGATTTCAAGACGTTTGTAAGAATCGAGAATCCGTTCCTTCCTTTTAACCGTAACGCCGTACTGTTCCCCAGAAAAGTACACGGCAATTTCATGATGCTGTCCCGCCCTTCCGACAGCGGACATACACCTTTCGGAGATATCTTTGTCAGTGAGAGCCCGGATATGGTATACTGGGGCAAACACAGACATGTGATGGGAAAGTCTTCCGAATGGTGGGAGTCCTTAAAGATCGGTGGCGGTGCAGCTCCCATTGAGACTTCCGAAGGGTGGCTATTGTTCTATCATGGTGTGAGCGGAACCTGTAACGGTTATGTCTATTCCATCGGTGGAGCGATCCTGGATATTGACAACCCGTCCATCGTAAAATATCGTTGTGAGAACTTCCTGCTGACACCGGAAGAGTGGTATGAGGAGAGAGGATTCGTACCGAATGTATGCTTCCCCTGCGCTACCATCCATGATTCCGAGAGCGGCAAGATCGCCATTTACTATGGCGCAGCAGACAGCTACGTAGGGCTGGCGTTTACGACCATCGATGAAGTGGTTGACTATATCAAAGAACACAGCGTGGTCACAACAAGCGATACGGAAGAAGGCAGAAGATAGAATCGAGGGACCCGCGAGGAGCGGGTCCTTTTTAAGTGATGGAGACAGCGTATGATGGAAAAAGAGGAATTATATGCCAGAATCGAAGAACTGGAAAGAAAACTGGCAGAAGAACGTATCAGGAGGAAGATTACCGAGGACAATTCCGACTGTGCGCTGTGGGAGTATGAATATGCAGGGAATGTCAGGGAGCGGGAAAAAGATACAGAAAAGCCGGAACCGGACATTGGCGGAATGGAGACAACGGAAAGCTTTTCGATAAAACTGG
>ERZ836877.2621-NODE-2621-length-22612-cov-6.550428_pt1 | contig 22612 bp, 20 predicted proteins | sample MGYA00519469_ERZ836877 | MGnify/ENA primary metagenome ERZ836877 (study PRJEB31850, sample SAMEA3708809) | human gut metagenome | biome: human gut; feature: human-associated habitat; material: faeces | place: China | collected 2014 ... | reverse complement strand
ATAATACGTTATACACTCGTAAATTAAGTTGGCATGTTTTGACCCCAACATCATAGTATTTAATGTCATATAATAATTTTAATAATCAAGGCTGTTAATCGGTGAGGCAAGATATACCTTCGTCCTGTCCTGCTCCTCATCATACCCAATCGCAATATTCATGTTGATTTTATTTCCGCCTATCGTGATATACGAACCTGCCCCCTTGGAATACGCATAGATGGTAAATATATCACTGTCCCTGTTTTCCGTCACAACCTTGGCGCCAAGCCTATCTAACAGACCGTCCGCAAGCTCATTTTTCTCTGTGCTGTTGAGCGCCCCCTCAAGCGAACCGACAAGATTCATATTCACATTCCCCTGTATCCCCATCGCGTCAAACATGCCCTCCACAAGCTCCCTGTAGGAGACGGCGCAGTCTATATTATTGTACACGGTAATATTCACATACACATACTGAGCCTGCGGCTGCGTTCCTGCAAGCCCATTCGTATTCCCTGTTACCTGCGGTTCTGTTCCTGCCGGTACAGCCGTATTATCTGTGCGTTGCTGCTCCTGCGTAATCGCCTTTATCGTCACGCTCCCATTGACGCTCTCCTTTGAGAGAACCGTTGTGTTTACCTCATCCTCGCATACCGTTGCCAGCCCATACGATGATGTTATTCCAAGTGCCGATGCAATATTTTTTACAAGCTTCTCCTTTTCCTCCTGCGTGAGATAACATACCCCGAACTTTCCGTAGCCCTCTATATACGTGTCAAGCTCACACCACTGCCTCTCATCCGCACTGTCTGTAAACGCAGTGCTTATCGACACACTATGAACTCTCTCCATCCCCGCCAGATATACTCCACTACCGACAACCCACAATATAATTGCAGCATATAATGCTCTTTTCATACGACATCACTCCTTATAGCTTTCACAATATTATATGATACTGAATTGCTCCACACCTCGTGCTCTCACAATCCTCAAAACATTATGAGTCTTGTATCATACAGAGTATGATGTCAAAATAAGAAGTTTATTCATTCCTGTGACAATACATAAAAAAACGGAGAACCATGCTGTCAATACCACATAGTTCTCCGTTAAATCTAATCATACAATATTGCCGCAAAATACATTCTGCCACAGATGGTACTTGCACTCAAAGCAGCCTTTTCCACTCACTTATGGCTGCAATGCTGCAAGCTTCTGTGCCAGTGCATCAAGCTCAGATATATTTTCCTCACTTACGGAGGATGTTATCTTTACAATGTCCTCAATAACATTAAGCTCCTTGCTCTTTTCAAGCATCCCTGCCATAACCTTCGCTGCCATAGGTGCCCATGAACCATTCTCAATGTAAGCCACTGTACGTTTCTGATAGTTACGCTCTGTCAGATGCTCAATAAAGAATCTCATACATGGGAATACATCACCATTGTAAGTCGGAGATGCCAGCACCAGCTTGGAATACTCAAATGCAGCTGACACCGCCTCCGCCATATCATCGCGTGCAAGATCATATATCTCAACCTCTGTCCCTTTTTCCTTAAGCCTGTCTGCCAAAAGCTGTACAGCCTCCTTCGTATTGCCGTAAATGGAAGCGTATGCAATGACAACTCCATCTTTCTGAGGTCTGTAGGATGACCACGTATCATATAAGCTGATATAATGTGCCAGATTATCCCTGAGTACCGGTCCGTGAAGCGGACAAATCATCTTGATATCCAGTGTTGCTGCTGCATTAAGTAACATATGCACCTGTGCACCATACTTGCCAACAATTCCAATATAATAACGTCTTGCCTCGTCATCCCAGACACCGTCCGTGTCAAGTGCCCCGAACTTTCCAAAGCCATCTGCTGAGAACAAAACCTTATCAGCACTGTCATATGTAACCATAACCTCAGGCCAGTGTACCATAGGTGCAAATACAAATGTCAGAACATGGTGCCCTAACTCAATGGTATCTTTATTCTTCACCTCAAGCCTGTTATCAAAGCTTACATTCCTGAAAAAATTTCCCATCATTACAAAAGTCTTGGCATTTCCGACTATTGTGGTGTCCGGGTATGCCTCAAGAAATTTCTTGATGCTTGCCGAATGGTCAGGCTCCATATGCTGTACAACAAGATAATCCGGTTTTCTGCTTCCAAGAGCGGTCTTCACATTGGCAAGCCACTCATCAACAAAGCCTATGTCAACTGTATCCATAATTGCTATCTTATCATCCATAATAATATATGAGTTGTAGGATATTCCATTCGGAACTCTGTACTGTCCCTCAAACAAATCTACATTGTGATCATTCACACCAATATATATAATTTCGTCTGTTACTCTCATAGTGTATCCTCCATGGCAATATTGAAAATTACGTTTAGAATTAATCTGTTCTCGTTAACAAATATACCATAACACTTTGTCCGTTGCAAACAGATTCTTCCTACTCTCAACGTGATGAAAGACTCAATCAACATAGCTTCATCTCGTAAACCCTGTCGCAGTTTACAAGGAGTTCACTGTCATGTGTTATCATAATAATAATCTTATCCTTATATAGCTGCTTTACAAGCTTCATCGCCTCAATCTGGTTTACATCATCCAATGCACTTGAAAACTCATCCAGAATAATCACATCCGCCTGTTTTAAGATTTCTCTCAAAAGCACTATTCTCTGTTTTTCGCCTCCCGACAAGCCATTAGAAGTCATCCGCTCAAGTATATCCTCACCTATATTGATATGCTCTGCGATATCACCTATATCCACCATGCCATCTTTCATTGCATACCGCACATTCTCCATAATTGAGCGGTCAAAAAGACTCGTTCCCTGGTCGACATACGCAATTCTCGAACGGTACCAGGACTTGTCAATGGCTCTGAGCTGCGTTCCATTGATATATATCATTCCATTATAATTCTCATACAGGGACGTAAGTACGGAAATAAGTGTTGATTTACCTGCCCCACTGTGCCCAACAATTCCAATACATTCTCCTCGACTGATTGAAATATCGGAATACCTTATTTCCTTTCCCCCAGCATACGAATATGACAAATTATTCAAATCCAGTTTTTCAATTCTATCAAAGATAATATCTCCTTCAACATTCTCCTTCTCAAGCTGTGTAACTTCATTCACACGCTCTGCAGCTGCCTTCACATACTTAAGCAATGGGGCGACATTGAGTATTGGAACAGCAGCACTTCTCAGCTTTTCATAGTACAACAGCATCATCGTGATTGTACCTATCGAAATGGGACAGGGGTCTGACCCCTGTCCCATTTGTCTAGCCCTTGAGTTCAATTCTTGTAAGCGCTCTCTTCAGCGCATACTCAGCTCGCGCTACGTCTATCTCGCCCTCGTGGGAGGATAGTCGGCGCTCTGCCCTGATTCTCGCCTCGTTGGCACGGTTAATGTCTATCTCGTCCGGCCACTCGGCAATCTCAGCAAGCACCATAACGCTCTTCTTTCCTATCTCAATGAAACCGGAGTGAAGAGCTGCCGCCTTGACATTGCCTTCCGCATCATGGATATGTGCAACGCCCGGTTCAAGTACCATAGCTGTAGGTGCATGGTCGGCATATATACCGACCTGCCCCTCTGTAGTGTTAAGCTCAACCATAGTGCTGTCCCCGGCAAAGAAGGTTCTGTCCGGTGTTATTATTTTAAGTTCAAATAATTTGTCTGCCATCTAATCAACTCCCGTCAGGTTATTTGTTAACCTTGGCAAGCACATCCTCAATACCGCCGCAATTTAAGAAGTAGCTCTCCGGAATGTCATCATACTTTCCTTCAAGAATCTCCTTAAAGCCCTGAATGGTATCAGCAACAGGAACATAACGTCCCTCAAGTCCGGTGAACTGTCCTGCTACGAAGAATGGCTGTGAAAGGAATCTCTGTACCTTTCTTGCTCTTGCAACAACAAGCTTATCGTTCTCGGAAAGCTCATCCATACCAAGAATGGCGATGATATCCTGAAGCTCCTTATATCTCTGAAGAATCTCCTGAACTGCTCTTGCTACCTTGTAGTGCTCCTCACCTACGATACGTGGGTCAAGGATTCTGGATGTTGACTCAAGAGGGTCAACAGCAGGGTAGATACCAAGCTCAACGATGCTTCTTGAAAGAACCGTGGTCGCATCGAGATGTGCGAATGTGTTCGCAGGAGCCGGGTCCGTAAGGTCATCCGCTGGCACATATACAGCCTGAACGGAGGTGATGGAACCGTTCTTGGTGGATGTGATACGCTCCTGAAGAGCACCCATCTCCGTCTGAAGTGTAGGCTGGTAACCTACGGCTGAAGGCATACGTCCAAGAAGTGCGGACACCTCCGAGCCTGCCTGTGTAAAACGGAAAATATTATCGATGAAGAGAAGGACATCCTTACCGCCCTGATCACGGAAGTGCTCAGCCATTGTAAGTCCTGTAAGTCCTACTCTCATTCTCGCTCCGGGCGGTTCATTCATCTGACCAAATACCATGGTAGTCTTGTTGATAACTCCTGATTCCGTCATCTCATGGTAGAGGTCATTTCCCTCTCTGGTACGCTCACCAACTCCTGTAAATACAGAATATCCGCCATGCTCTGTGGCTATGTTACGGATAAGCTCCTGAATAAGAACTGTCTTACCAACTCCGGCACCACCGAAAAGACCAATCTTACCACCCTTCTGGTATGGACAGAGAAGGTCTACTACTTTAATACCTGTCTCGAGAATCTCAGTCTGTGTGGACTGCTCCTCAAAAGCAGGTGCCTTTCTGTGAATAGGCATATATTCCACGCCCTCAGGTGCAGGCTTATTGTCGATAGCTTCACCAAGGACATTAAAAATTCTTCCAAGTGTCTTCTCACCAACCGGAACACTTATAGGAGCGCCTGTGTCGACTGCCTCCATTCCTCTTATCAGACCATCAGTCGAACCCATGGCTATACATCTTACTGTATCATCACCCAGATGCTGTGATACCTCTGCCGTAAGAGTCTCACCATTGCCGCGGTCTATCGTGATAGCATTCAGGATATCCGGAAGCTTTCCATCCGGAAACTTGATATCAAGAACCGCACTGATAACCTGGGTAATCTTACCCTTGTTTTTCTCGGCCATTGTGTCTCTCCTTCTAAAATTATTTTAACTTATCGCATTCGCTCCTGCGATAATCTCAGTCAGCTCCTGTGTAATAGAGCCCTGTCGCGCTCTGTTATACATAAGGGATAAGTCTTCGATCATCTCATCCGCATTACTTGTCGCATTGTCCATTGCTGTCATACGTGCACCGTTCTCACTCGCAACCGATTCAACAAGAGCACCATATATAAGACTGCTCACATACTTAGGAATAATGATGTCAAGAGCTTCCTGTTCTTCAGGCTCATACTCCATAACAGAGCCATCCATAAGCTCCTCCTTATCTCCATCCTTAAGCTGTATGTCATCAGCGCTGATAGGAAGCAGCTTGATAAACACAGGAACCTGGCTCACTGTATTCATAAAGCATGTATAAGCAAGATAGATTTCGCTCACCTCTCCGCTCGTATATGCACCAAGAACGTCTGAAGCTATGTCCATAGCATCCCTGTACATCGGTTCGTTGATGACATCCGAATAATCAGCCTTTATATCGTAGCCTCTTCTTGCAAGGTAATCCTTTCCCTTGCGGCCTATAGAATATACAAGCATATCCTCCCTGGCAATGCCGCTTGAGATAACCTGCTTTATTATATTCGTGTTGTAACCGCCTGCAAGACCTCTGTTGGAGGTGATTACAATAACAGCCTTCTTCCCAGTACCTGCATTGTTAAGGTACTTGTGGTTGATAGAGCCGCTCCTTGCAATCATCATGGTGACAGCCTTGTACATAGCATCAAAATACGGCTTGGAATTCTCCGCTCTGCTTCTCGCCTTCTGGAGCTTAACCGTGGCAACAAGCTTCATAGCCTTGGTAATCTGACCGGTGCTCTGAATACTTTCCTTGCGCCTTTTTATATCTCTCATTGATGCCATACCGATTACCCCCTATCTTATCGGAACTGCTTCTTGAACTCATTGATAGCGTTAACAAGTTCTTTTTCAGTATCCTCGGACATAACCTTGGTGTCCTTTATAGTCTGAGGTATCTGTGGATACTTCGTATCGATAAAGGCAAAAAGCTCTGTCTCAAATCTTCCGATAGCGTCTGTCGGTATGTCAATAAGGAGCTTCCTTGTAACCGCATAGATAATAATAACCTGATATTCAACAGGCATTGGCTTATACTGCGGCTGCTTTAACACTTCCTTAATTCTCTCACCCTGTGCAAGCTTCTCCTTGGTATCGGCATCAAGCTCTGAGCCGAACTGTGCGAATGCCGCAAGCTCTCTGTACTGTGCAAGCTCTGTTCTGATAGGAGCCGCAATCTTCTTGATAGCCTTAATCTGTGCGGCACCACCAACTCGTGATACGGACAGACCGGCATTTATCGCAGGACGGAAGCCTGAGTTAAACATCTCTGTCTCAAGATATATCTGACCATCTGTTATGGAAATAACATTGGTAGGAATATACGCAGAAACATCTCCTGCCTGTGTCTCTATGATAGGCAGAGCCGTAAGTGAGCCTCCGCCAAGCTCATCCGAAAGCCTTGCCGCACGCTCAAGAAGTCTTGAATGGAGATAGAATACATCTCCCGGATAAGCTTCACGTCCCGGCGCTCTCTTAAGAAGAAGTGAAAGTGTACGGTATGCGGCAGCATGCTTACTGAGGTCATCATATACTACAAGCACATCCTTGCCTGCCTCCATCCACTCCTCGCCGATGGCGCAGCCTGAATATGGAGCAATATACTGAAGCGGAGCAAGCTCACTGGCTGTGGACGCAACGATTGTTGTATAGTCCATTGCTCCGTATTCTTCAAGTGTCTTTACAATATTGGCAACAGTTGACGCCTTCTGTCCTATAGCTACATAGATACAGTAAACACCCTGTCCCTTCTGGTTGATAATCGTATCGATAGCTATCGCCGTCTTACCTGTCTGACGGTCACCGATAATAAGCTCACGCTGGCCTCTTCCGATAGGAACCATGGCATCGATAGCCTTGATACCTGTCTGAAGCGGTGTGTCAACAGACTTTCTTGCGATAACACCCGACGCAACTCTCTCAATCTTTCTATACTTATCTGTCTGAATAGGTCCTTTTCCGTCGATAGGCTGTCCAAGTGCATTTACTACACGTCCAAGCATTGCGTCCCCGACAGGAACCTCAACAACTCGTCCGGTAGTCTTGACTGTATCTCCCTCGCTTATGCTCTTATTGTCACCGAGAAGAACTACACCTACATTGTCCTCCTCAAGGTTGAGAACCATGCCGTATACATCCCCCGGAAACTCCAAAAGCTCGCCCTGCATGGCTTTTGCCAGACCATGAACACGGGCAATACCATCCGCTACCTGGATTACAGTTCCGACATCAGACACCTCAAGCTCAGACTTGTACTGCTTAATCTGTTCCTTAATGACTGAGCTGATCTCTTCTGGTCTTAAATTCATAAGGCTCTTGCACCTTCCTTCTTATAATCTACATACCGCCTGCCGTCCTACGCGAGCTGAATCTTATTAAGCTCCTTGGTAAGCTCTGCAAGCTTAGTCTTAATACTGGTATCCACAACTCTGTCTCCAATGCGGATGACCATGCCTCCAATGAGGCTCTTGTCTACGGAATAGTTCATCTCCAGCTTCTTAAAAGCTGTAGTGTCGAGTATTCTCTTCTCAACCTCCGCCTTCTGCCTGTCCGACAGCTCCATAGGGGTTGCCACACTGACAATACCTATCTTAAGGTAATCCTTTACGGCTGTGATAAAGTACTCGAGTATTCCCCGGATATCGTTCTGCCTGTCCTTCTCGACTGCAAGAACGATAAGCCCTGTGATATCCTTCCTCACGCGGGAATCGAAGATGCTCTCCATAGTCTTTACCTTGTCGGTCTTACTTATCTTAGGATTATTTAAGAAGTCGGTAAGTTCACCATTCTCCTTAAATACCTCCGAAACAATCTGTACCTCATCAAGATATCCGGCAGCACTGCCGCTCTCGATGGCGAGCTCATAAAGAGCCTGTCCGTACGCTGATGCTGCTAATTTTGCCATGTATCATCACCCATTTCACGAAGCGTCTCGTCAACCAATGACGCCTGAATGTCTGTGTCAATTGAAGCAGATACCACCTTGCCGGCAAGAGCCGATGCAAGAGCTATCATTTCCTTCTTCATATCATCGGCTGCACCCTTCTTCTCTAAGAGAACCTCATTGTGTGCTCTCTCAATAATGTGGGCAGCCTCGGTCTTAGCCTCTTCTATAATCTGTTCCTCTCTCGCAAGTGCACGCTTTCTCGCATCCGCAAGAATAGCCTCCACTTCCTTATCCACCTCTTTCAGCTTAGCCTCATACTCAGCCTTCATGGCCTGTGCATCCTGCATGTCGGTCTTAGCCTTCTCGATGTCGTCAGCGATGCCTTCCTTACGCTTGTTAAGGAAATTCCTCACCGGATTGAACATCAGGTATGAGCCTGCCAGAAAGAGAATAAAGATGTTAACTGCCGTTATAACCACATCCTGGATAAGCTGGGGATCTAGGTTGAACATTCTTTCCAAGGTCTTGCCTCCCTTCGCCTATTATTCTCGTTAGCTTAACCCTTAAAAAATCAAAGCTTTCCGATAAGTGGGTTGGCAAATAAGAGAATAATCGCAACCGCAAATCCGTAAAGACCTGTTGTCTCGGCTACCGCCTGTCCAAGAAGCATGGTAGATGTGATATCTGACTTAGCTCCCGGATTACGTCCTACCGCTGCTGCTGCGTGGCCTGCTGCGATACCCTGTCCTATACCAGGTCCGACACCGGCTATCATTGCAATACCTGCACCTACTGCTGAACATGCTAATACTAATGCTCTTCCATCAATCATTTTTAATTCCTCCTGAAAATGAAATTATATTGTTTTTTAGATTTAACTTATTCATCTGCAATCTTATCGTTGATATATACCATCGTAAGCATACAGAATACATACGTCTGAATTGCTCCTGAGAACACATCAAAATATACATGAAGTGCAGCCGGAAGTCCCAGCTTAAGGAATATCGGCAGCAATCCGTAAATCAGTCCCATCATAACAGTACCTGACATAATGTTACCAAAAAGACGGAGAGATAATGAAAGCGGGACTGCGAACTCTCCTATCAGGTTAATAGGGAAAAGAAGCGGAACCGGCTGGAAAAGGCTCGTAAAATGCTTTCCCTTATTCTTGGCAATGCCACACCCCTGCACAAGTGCAAAGGTAATAAGACCTAGTGGTAATGTAACACCGTAATCTGCCGTCGGCGGTCTTAAGCCTAACAGACCGGACAGGTTGCAGAACAGTATAAACATGAATATCGCACAGATATAATTCACAAAGCGTCTTGCGTTCCTGCCCATAATAGACGCAACCATATTGTCTATGGTCTGAACATACATCTCTATGATATTCTGGAATGTACCCGGAATCTGTTTTGCGTGTTTCATCGTATGATGAGCGCATATCATGATAATAAGTATAATTATCGTCACGATAAACATTGCCACATGGGTTGTCGTAATATACAACTCCTGCCCAAACAGCGTGTATTTAAACACACCATGAATCATGAAATCAGCATCTGCCAATATCATACCCGGGAATTGTCCTGACACGTTATCAACCTCCTTGCTTTTTTTTAGTTGCTTTTTCTATAAGCCTGTGTGTTAAAGGCTGGGCATAGGTCGCCACCTTGAGTCCGAAGAAACCGACAAATGTGGTAATAAGATTCAGCCATCCGAAATAGCCTATCGCACCTAGCACTGCCACCGCCGCAAGCATCCTTCCAACCGAAGAAAATGCAAGGAATGCCGAATGTCCCTTCTGCATGTGCATAGCCTTATATATGGTATGCTTCATTGAAAACAACATCAGAACTCCTGCTACTGTGCCAACGAGCAGTCCTCCCTCACCCCTTAACTTGTCTTTGGTAAAAATAAGAACAAATATTGATGCTATGACAAAGTATGCTGCCATGCCGATAAGCACCTCACTAATGGTCTTTTTTGTTGTGTCTGTCATTCACGTCTCTCCCTGTTTCCGGATTTGAACCAGGCTTTGAAGCAGCTGAAGCCCCCGAAGCCTTCTTAGCCATGAGATAGCAGTTCCTCATTCCTGCCGCCATTCCGAGAAACAGCAGCGGAATAACCACCCATGTTCCTATGAATTTTCCAATCCATATACCAATAAACAAGCATAAAAATGTCGGAACCATGACATTAATCCCAAGCTGGGAAATAAGAGCTAGATTCTTATATACATTATGCTTCTTATCCGCCATGCCGTTCCTCCATCTCATAAAAGCTTACTGGAACTATTATACTATTTTCCCAATCGAAAGTCTATTAAATAATTAAAAACTTTGCGAATCGTGACCCCAAAGCTTAATATATTTCTGTAAATTATTGAATTTTTTGTATAAATTTGGTATATTTGTTGTACATATATTTAAAGCAGCTATCCGGACTGCCGGCCGGCAGCGGAATGGAGACTAATTATGAAGAAACCTGTTCTTTTTCGTAAAAGATATATCCCATCAGAAATAGTTGAGCTCAAGGATGATATCATTCTGTACCGTGATGATTCAATGCTCATAACACGCTGGACCACACTCAAGCCAAGGCATGATATAGCCGGCGGAATCTCTTTGTACCTCATCGACAAGGGTTGCAAGATATCCCGGATTCACGATGCCTTCGGCAGATTTCTCCACTACTACTGTGACATAATACACACAGATTATTCTGCCGGGAACGACACCTATATATTCACGGATCTGCTTGCGGACATCATTGTTCACCGCGATAACAGGTATTCCGTTGTAGACCTTGATGAACTTGCAGAAGCGCTTAAGACCTCACTTATAAACGCAGACACTGTATGCGAAGCTCTGTGCTCAACAGACAGACTTATACGCTGTATTGATAATGGGGAATTTCACAGCTATACCAATCTGATAGAGCGCTATGTGTCACTCTGAGATAATCGGAGTGGCATATAGCGCTCTTTCTTTTTTTACATACGTTTCCATAATGCCGGATTCGTAACACGCCTATTTAATGTACGGGTGTATAACGTACTATACCCTTGCCGGGCATCTGTGAAATCTATTTAGTTCCGAATATTCTGTCGCCTGCATCCCCAAGTCCCGGAATAATATAGCCATGCTCGTTGAGCTTCTCATCGCAGGTTCCGATATACATATCCACATCCGGATGATCCTTCTTCATTTTCTCAATTCCTTCCGGTGCTGCGATAATGCACATAAACCTGATATTCTTTATGCCGCGCTGTTTAAGCATTGTAATCGCTGCAGATGATGAGCCGCCGGTTGCAAGCATAGGGTCAACAACAAATACTTCTCTTTCCGCACAGTCCTGAGGAAGCTTACAGTAATACTCAACCGGCTCTAATGTCTCCTCATTGCGGTACAGACCTATATGTCCGACTTTGGCTGCCGGAATCATGGCAAGCATACCGTCAACCATCCCAAGACCTGCCCTTAGGATAGGCACAACAGCAAGCTTCTTTCCCGCCAGTTCCTTGACAGTTGTCTTACAGATAGGAGTCTCAATTTTCACGTCCTTGAGCTTCAAATCTCTTGTTGCCTCATAGCACATAAGCATTGCAATCTCACTTATAAGGGTACGGAAATCCTTAGAACCTGTCTCCTTTCTTCTGAGAATTCCAATCTTGTGCTGAATCAATGGATGATCCATAATTACCACTTTACCCATAATGCTGTCCTCCCGTTTTTTATTAATTCTCAAGCATGTTGATACGTCTGATATGTCTTTCCTCATTGGAAAATTCCGTTGTTAAAAATGTCTCCGTAATCTTAACCGCAAGTCCCGGACCGATTACTCTTCCGCCAAGTGCAAGCACATTGGCATCATTATGAAGCCTTGTCGCCTCTGCCATAAAGCAGTCCGTACAGAGTGCTGCCCTGATTCCCTTAATCTTATTGGCAGCTATCGATATTCCTATTCCTGTTCCGCAGATAAGAATACCCTTGTCGCAGATTCCATCATTGATTGCTGCACATACCTTCCTGGCATACTCAGGATAATCAACACTCGCCTCACTGTAGCTTCCAAAATCCTTGTATTTATATCCCTTCTTGTCAAGATATGCCATAATCTCCTGCTTTAACGCAAATCCACCCTGGTCACAACCAATCGCTATCATTATTTCCTCTTTTCCTAGGTACAACGGATTCAGACGGCTATCCGCCATTCGGTTCGCGGCCTAGCTTATTTTGCATACATCCGCCATACTTATATTATTTTTTAAACTTCCCCATTTTCAATCCGGGTAAGCTTATTATCTACCTTATGGAGCCATTCTATCATAGACTCACAGCATTCCACATAACTGTCCATCTCCTTGCCGTAAGGATCCGGTATCTCGCCCGCCTCACCGGCAAACTCGGAAACTGTATATAAATCCTTAGGAGCATACGTCTCTATCACCATTTCTTTTTCCTTGTTACCGATGGCGAGTATCAGCGTTCCCTCCGGAATATCCTCCTCCGTAAGTGCGACAGAGGTCCTATTATCAAGAATGATTCCCTTCTGTCTCATAACCGCTATCGCCTTGGGATTAACCGGCTCCGGAAACAGGACAATAAGTCCTCTTGAAATTATCTCAATATCCTTGTGAACCGTGATATGCTTCATCAGAAGCTCCGCCATCGGTCCCATACAGGTATTATTCATACTGACAAAAACAATTCGATTATATTTTTTCATGCAAAAGGTGAACCCTGATGTTCACTGCTCCTTATTTTATTCCACGTTTTCGATATGGTGCCCTGCTGCCTTAATAAGCCTGTTCATGACTGCCTGTCCGAAGCTGTCCTCCGCAAAGCCCTCCGACAATATTATATCCACATCTATATGGTCAAAATGTCTGAGCACGTCAAAAAGATGAGCTGCAACCTCATGTTCATCGCAGCGGCTTCCGACCACAACAACCTCACCTGAGGTATACCTGTGTTCATTCTCCGTGCTTGAAAGGATTCCGACCTTGAGACCCTTCCTTTCATTCTCTCCGGCAAGCTCATTGATTTTTTTGACAACCCTGTCATTGTCACCTTCAAAAATCGTAAGCTCAGCCTTCGGTGCATAGTGCCTGTACTTCATGCCCGGTGCCTTAGGTCTTCCCTGAACCGTAGAATGGGCAAGCACTGTCGGGTCAAAGCTCACATCGCCAAGCACATCCCTTATCATGTCGGCAGTCACATATCCCGGTCTTAGTATCATCGGAACATCGGAGGTCATATCTACTATAGTAGATTCAATACCTATCTCTATGGCACCTCCATCAATAATCATGTCAATCCTTCCGTCCATGTCCTCAATGACATGCTCAGCCCTCGTCGGGCTGGGGCGTCCCGAGAGATTTGCGCTCGGTGCCGCTATATATACACCTGAATCCTTGATAAGCTTCGCCGCAACCGGATGGCTCGGCATTCTTACAGCCACCGTGTCAAGCCCTCCCGTTGTGCCGTATGGAACTATCTCCTTCTTCTTGAATATCATCGTGAGAGGTCCCGGCCAGAAGGTATCCGCAAGCTTGTAAGCACTGTCCGGAATGTCATAGGCAAGCTCATCAAGAGCGGCTATATCCGCTATATGCACAATCAATGGATTGTCGCTCGGGCGTCCCTTGGCACTGTATATCTTGTGTGCCGCATCCTCCTTTAGCGCATCTCCGCCGAGTCCGTACACCGTCTCTGTCGGGAATGCCACCAGACCGCCGTTTTTTAGTACTTCCCCTGCCTGTGCAATCACTTCATCCGCATTATTTTCGTCTATCTTTAAAATTCTCGTTACCATGAATTACTACCTTATCTATGATTTTAATCCTCATTTCCGGGCAATTTATCGCCATCAAAGCGATTTGTTTTCGCTCAGAAACAAATTGCATGTGTGAAAAATATGCTATCAAGCTTATTTTTCACACTATTGCCCTGTATCAGTTTTCAAGCGGACATTCGCAATCCGCTTTCGCTACTTGCTCATGAACGCAGTCGCTTTGCGAACTGCGTTCAAGTGCCTGCTTTACATCCTCAGCGTGAAGCCTGTCAAGCTTATCCTGCGCCGCGACCACATCAATAACTGATTTCAATAGCTTGTCCATGTCCGAACCGTCCGTGTAATCCGCCGCCGCATAATAGCCAATCCTCTTGTCATGTATCATCTTGTATACTTTATTTCTATCTCCTGTCACCGGATTGTATACACCGATCGAATACCCGCCATTGGCATTCACAAGCTTCATGCATGGCACATCCGTGTCGCTGTCACCGATGTAGACCATGTTCTTAAACGGTATCCTTATGTCCTCCGGTGCGAAATAATCATTCACTGCCGGATCATTTATATCAAGCACACCCTTGGATATTCTGAAAAGGTACTGCGTCTTGTTGGTATAATTCACCACCTGCGCCGGCCACTTCACCATTCCGTTCTCATCAAAATAGAAGCTGCTGGCATATATGCGCTCGAACGCTCCCTCCTTGGCAATCTTCGTGCCCTCTATCATCTCCTTAAGTCCTGAGGAGATAATATAATGCTCCACCTTGACGCCATGCTCAAGACCATACTGTCTCAACCTCTCAAACCAGCCGTCAACACCGTCGAACAGCTTCACCTTCGAGCCATACTCCTCAAGCGCAGCGTGGCTGAAATCAAGATTTCCCTCCGCCTCCTGCACCATCTTGTACATATATGAAAGGTTACTGTCCATATTATTTTCTCTGGCAAGCTCCCCTGTCTCCTTCCAGAACTCCGCAACATCGTAGCCCACAGACTGTATAAAGCCCTGCGCCTGCATATCATCAGGCGAAAGTGTCTTATCGAAGTCGTAACAGATTGCTACTATCGGAAGTCTCTCCTGCTTACCCTCATTAGGCATATATTAAAATCCTCTTTTCCACGTAAAATGCTATAGATATGATACGCTTTACATAATATTTTGTCAAGAATGCACAAAATACCATAGTCCATCCTCTCAGTGCACTCACAGCTTATCCCTTAAGATTTTTAACAAAACGCTGTAGATGCATTTTCTGTTCCTTCAAATCCGAGCCAAAATCATACTTTGGAATATATATCTGTATGCCGCCACACAAAATGGATTTTTAGCTGTATTCATATCTGACCTCTCCCACAGGCTTCCACTATAAGCTTCTGCCACGCGTCAATCAACCGCTCCAAAGAAAATGCCGCGTTCGCAGGGCTTGTCGACGGAAGCACAACAGCCTCAATACCTATATTATTCTGTTGATATTTCTTATAATATTTACCGGATGTGTTTCCGTTACAAAATATCTTAGTGATTTTCGAGTTATTTATTATCGGCTCAATGTCTGTCGGTACAACATTCTTGATACTGCTGTCGCTCGACCCCACAATATCGCAGCTGTATATCGTATCCCACAGTGCAATATGGTGCTTATGTAAAAGCTCCTTCTTCTCATCAATCGTCATAGGAACATTTTCATCTGTAAGCGCCGCCATTACCTTCCAGAAACGGTTCTGCGGATGCCCATAGAAGAACAGCTGCTCTCTGGACTTCACCGAGGGAAGGCTTCCAAGTATCAGAATCGTTGAGCTTTCATCATACAACGGTGGGAACGGATGCACTATATGCTCGTACTTGGGACAGGTGTCAGACCCCATGTCCCAACAAACTGGGACATTGGGGTCTGACACCTGTCCCAGCTTATTGCTTTTATGACATTTTGTCTGCATGACATTCACTCCTTGTCGGTTATTTTCCGCCTGCGGCGGGCTGCCTAAGCTATTATAAAAAAGCACAGGTATTCAGATGCTATTTTATCTGAAAACCTGTGCTTTTTCAAGCTGGGACATGAATCAGAATCCAATCCCGGAATATCACTATTTACCGCTCTTTGACAGCTTCCTTCTGTTAAAGACTGCGAATGCCGCAACAGCCACACTTAAAACAGTAAACACAATAAGTATCGGCACAATACCACCTGTGATATAGCCGGTGTTCGCACTCTGTGCCGGTGCAGTAAGACCTCTGTCTGTTGCCTGCTTCCAGCCGATTATAAACGGCGAAGCACTGGTAATGTGTATCTTAAGCCCATCTGCGGTCTTTTCAGGTTCAAAAAACTCCATCGTACCCGAAGCAGCTCCGTTGACATTGCTTGTAATAAGATGTCCTATAATAAAATCATAATTATCCTTGTCAATGCCTTCCGGATATGGAATTACAATGTCCACTCCACCATCAGGAAGCTTATCACCGTCAATACTGTTCCATGTATTTCCGACCTTGACCTGAACAACAATATCCACTACCTGCATGTCCGCCATGTCAATACCGCTTAATATCTTCTTCGCCTCATCACTGTTAAGCAGCTTGTTTCCCATGAAGGTCTTAAGCTCCTCAACACTGCCTGCTCCGGTGATATTCTTTAAATTATCAGTGAGTTCGATATTTCCCACCTGACCACGGAAGCTTTCTGACGGCTTCTCCGTTGAACTCTCGGTCACTCCTTCCGTTGGCTTCTCCGTCGGCTTCTCGGTTACTTCCTCTGTCGGCTTCTCCGTTGGATTCTCGGTTACTCCTTCGGTTGGCTTCTCAGTTGGCTCTTCCGTTGGCTTCTCGGTTACTTCCTCTGTCGGCTTCTCAGTCGGCTTCTCCGTTACTTCCTCTGTTGGCTTCTCGGTTACTTCTTCTGTAGGCTTCTCTGTTGGCTTCTCGGTTACTCCTTCTGTTGGCTTCTCCGTTGGCTTCTCGGTCACTCCTTCCGTTGGCTTCTCCGTCGGTTTCTCGGTTACTCCCTCTGTCGGCTTCTCGGTCGGTTTCTCGGTTACTCCTTCTGTTGGCTTCTCAGTTGGCTTCTCGGTCACTCCTTCTGTTGGCTTCTCGGTCACTCCCTCTGTCGGCTTCTCAGTCGGTTTCTCGGTTACTCCCTCTGTCGGCTTCTCAGTTACTTCTTCCGTTGGCTTCTCGGTCGGCTTCTCCGTCGGCACATCATCCTTCTTACTGTCATTGTAGCTTGTCTTTTCCCACTGAAGGACTGTAAGGTCAAGCTTTCCCGCTCCGGCATAAGGCTGTACATAGGCTGCAAGCTTATCTGCCGGGTAGAGGCTGTAATCGGTGTACGGAAGCTTAGCTGTGAACTCGTCCGCATCCGTTATAAGTACCCTTGTATCTCCTGTCGAATTACACTTTGGTTCAAGTGTGGTCTTAACTCCATCTAAATAATACAAGCTGTTCACTGCATTGATATATCCGGAAGGGCTTGAACCATTACCCGAATTAAGTGCATTTTCAATACCATTAATGTAACAATTCTCCAGCAGAACCTGTGCTCCACATGTTGATGAAGCTCCATTGCTTACAATCTTCTTTGCAATATCCTCATTTGTGATAGACTTTCTTGTATCACGAAGCTCCTGTGCATCCATTATACAGTTATATACATGTGTATATCCGTAGCGGAGTCTCGGCATTCTGTCCATCGAACTGTAGTAGTAATTGTTGGCAAGAGTTACCTTTATTCCTGCAGCATTCGCTGCTTCATCGGACTGCCCGAAAAGGTGTGTCTTTTTCTGTCCGTATGCATATCCCCTGATCTGGCTCTTTGTCATTCCCGCAGCAAGCAAATGCTGATAGTAAGGATATTTCTCAGGGTTCCTGCCAAGTTCATCCATCATAGCATCAAAGAATATATCGTCTTCACTTCCCGGAAGGAACTCACACCATGATATTGTAACATTGTTCTCCGGTGAAGGATTCTTTACATCAATAACACCATCATAAGCCTTATAGAATGTACAGTGGTCAATCCAGATTCCGTTACATGCACTGTCGATTGTCATATAATCCCAATCGTTTCTGTCATAATCACCATTTGTCTCCTCATCCCACTCCCAGAGTTCATCGAACTTGATATTTCTTATGATAATATTGCTTGAGTTCTTCATTGTAATGTTGGCATGCTTTATTGACGAACCGTTTGATGAAAAGATTGTCACATTGGCAAAGCCGTCAAGCATCAGTACCGAAACACCTGTCTTAATAAGCGTAGGGTGCGTGAGCGGCTGAGCCGTGTATGCCTTTATAATCTTGCTATAGCTGCCAAAATCGTCAATCTCATTGCAGCCAAGATTTATATCCTCCGTTATCTCAATCACGGCCTTTGCACCCGATGCTTTAACAGCCGTCAGTGCATCCAGAAACTCCTTCGCAGTTGAAGCCTTGTAGTATTTACCGCTCTCCGGCTTTAAAAGACCTCCTCCGGTCACACCATAGGCCTGTGCATAGCCCTCAAGCACATATTTTCCAAGTCCCGTATCATCGCCCTCTGTAGAAAGGTATCTGTCTGAATTATATTCTGTTACAGCATACTTTTCTTCCCTACCGATGAACACATTGCCCTTATAGGCTTCGCCTATCTGTGAAAAGGCTGTCTTTGGTGACCATCCTAAGTACGCATCAGTGAGCATATTCTGTGCGGCATTTGCAGATATCTGCCTTCTGTCGCCGTTAATTGCGTAACCTGGTCCGTAGGTTCCGTACTCATAAAATCTTGCAGCCGCATAGGCATTTCCCGACATGGAATCATAAGGAAGCACTGAATTTATAATCTTTCCCATGTAGCAGTTAATCCATGTGATATAAGCATTGGCACCCCAAGGTCTCGCAAGGCGGTAACCCGTCCCGGAGCAGCCCTCCTCTGCTGTAATCACACAGTTGTTAAATGTGAGTCCGTAAGCCGCCTCCGGTGCCGTCTTAGGTGCGCACACGTATCCCGAGTTCTTGGTGCCCTCGTATACGAACACTATCTCGCAGTCATCGAAAAGACATCCTGCCCCTTCACCTGAATAAATAAAGTCTATAAGTCCTTCAATCCGGCACTTACTGTAATACTGATGACCTGCTCCCATGTAGAGTGTATCCTGAACGGAGCTGAATTTAACATTGACAAACTCCGAGGCATCCGCATCACATCTTAAAGCATCCGCCGACTTGTTGCTCTTTCCGTCCGCTGTTGAATATACGTAATCGTTTGCAAAGGATATATTCTCTGCCGTGAAGCCCTTTGCCGTCTTCTGGATATATGCCGCACATCTCTTGTCCATATCTCCGCCGGCCTCATAATTCGCACCTAAGGCGCCCGGATAACAATGAACAAGCGTTTCCTCCCTGTCCTCACCTACAAGTGAAATATATGGTGACGTAACGACAAGTCTCTCCTCATAGCTTCCTGCCAGAACAAGAATCACCTTGCGCTCTGTATTGTCTGCAGGAACGGCTGCCACTGCTGCAGATATTGTGGAATATGTAGGTATTCCGTCCACCTCTGCACCATCTGCTCCCGTGTACTGTGAATCTACAACCATATCATAAGCTGTGAGATAGACAATATTATATGCCTTTCTTGTCTTTTTCCCACCCTTATCGGTAAATATAAGCTCCACATCATTTCTTCCCTCTTCCACAGGAAGTGTAAAGCTGAAGCTGTCTCCCTCGTACAAAGGGCTTGCCGCAATCTTATTACCATTTACATAAACTGTAATTTCGCCGTTTGAAAGAACCACCCCTTCAAGCACTGCTTTACCGGAAAATACAGTGTCATAAGACTTCTTTGTAATTATTATTTCAGCAGCCTCATCCTCATATACATACTCGCCGTAACGTCCTGCTGAAGGAACCGCCCATACATGCTCCGACGGATTGCTGTTATTATCATCTGAGTAGGCAATAACATAATAGTAATACGGCATATTGAGCTCTACATTGCTATCCGTGTACTCCAAAGCGGCAACATCTGCAAGAAGCGCTGCCCTGACATTTCCCTCATCATAAGAATATCTATAGACCTCATAGTGCTGTGCATTCTCCACCGCATTCCACTTAACGGTTACACTGCTCTCAGCCGCCTCCGCCGTAACCTCCGGCTGTGAAAGCGCTGCAATAAGACTTACCTCATTTGATACCACGCCTTCATTTCGCTCCCCATCAATACCAAGCATTCCGCATACCTTGAACCAATAGCTTCCTGCGTCGGAAACCGGATATATGTATGTCTTATCCGTAGTCTGCGCTGCTTCTGTCCAGCTGCTTCCTGCATCCCTCGAGACAAGCACTACATATCTTCCGTCACCGTCCGCCTCGACACTGCTGTTCCACGAAACAACAATATTCTCTCTTGACTTGGCTGCCTCTGCCTTAACCTCTGCAACAACCGGAATGGTTCCTACTGCTTCGTAGCAGTCATTCTGGTCATAAAGAAGCTCTCCGTTGCTGTCATAGTACTTCATATTTGTGACCGTGACTGAAGCATTGGCAACGATAAAGCCAAGGGATACAGATGAATCCTTTCCGTTATCCTTAAATAAAAGCATCTTTGAATCGCCGTAGTTATACGTCATCACGGAAGCTTCCCCATCCTCAGGAAGTGCCGTAATCACAAAACCATCTTTCTTTTTCTCCGCAGTAAAGTGAATCCTCTGTCCCGCAGCTACGGATTTATTTACGCCGCCCGCACCTGCCATGTCAGTCGTGCTCTTAGAGTAGATTCCTCTTAAGCCCGTGCTGTTTCTGACAGCAAGAGTTGCAATATAAGTTCCATCGAATGCACCGAAAAATAATCCATTATAGTTCGTTGAGCCGCATGAATTTATAACGACATCTGCCTCAAGCTTATTAAAATCCGGTGTACTCTCAAAGCCATAATAGCTTACAGACGAATCAACTGCTCCATCCGTTGTTTTGAGTACTCCGCCATCCTGTGAAATAATGAGTCTCTGTCCGACAGGTGTAGCCGTCATGCTGCCTGCTGTTCCGTAGGCTGTCTTAATCTCCGGCATCTTAGGCTGTGTGTTTTCATCCGATGCCTTTGCCTTATTAGTGACCGACATTGAGTGGATATAGCCTGTGCCCTCTGCCGTGTATGTAAATACAAGCTCTGTGGCAGCACCGGAATACTCAAAGGTAACTGTATCGCCGTCCACTGCAGCCTTCGCAGCAGCACTTAATGTCTCTTCTCCGCCTACACTTACTGTTCCGTTCTCAGGCACCCCCGACACTGCAAGCTGACTTCCGTCCTTGCTGTACTGACACAGCTCAAATGAAACTGTCGCATCGCCAGCCACCTTCACGCTTATCGTATCCTGATTATTTACAACAATTCCATGGCCTCCGTTGTAATAGAGCTTATTATTACCTGTCAGTTTAACCAGCTTGTCCGCCGAGCTTATACTGTTTCCTCCCGTAAGCACATAGCCGCCTGTATAGAGTTCAGAAAGAATGCTTCCATCTTTAAAATTATAGCTTACCGGTGTTCCGTCAGCCGCAGGCACACCTGATGCACTGTTATCCTTCACAATAAGCTTGTAGCCTGTCGGTGTAGTGGCAGTGTCATTGTAAGCTACAGTTATAACATTTCCCGATACAGACGCTGATATGTTTCCGCTTAAGTCTGTAAGCATATCCTGACTGAGTGTTCCGTTTCCGTTACCATTAAGATTCGCCCATATAATAGCCGTATCAGCAGCTGCAAGCTCACATTCTCCGTTCTCAACCGTGACTGTGGCAGCATCCGAAGCGGAATCTCCTGACGTCACACTGACTGCGGCAGCTCCCACCTTGAGTGAAAAGCTCTTCTTCTCGTACTTTGATATAGTAATGTCATCCGCTGCCGGAATTACACATATCGCACATATATATGCCGTGCTTCCGTTAAGTGTGAGTGTCACCTCACCCGCATTTCCGACATAGAGAAATGATACGGAATTGTCTCCCTGCGACTTACAGCCTTCAAGGTCACAATGACCGCTTGTCTTAGTCGCAAGTGTGTCATTCTCAAACTGCCCCGATTTACTGCCCGCCGTGATTGTCGCCCCTGCCGAGCTGTTATTGTCTCCCGACACAACAATGTAGCTGTTGCCGGCAACCTTAATGGTGAAGTTGTTCCCCTCCTTGGCAGCAAGACCATATGTTGCACTGTGATACTGCAGTGCGTTCTTACTTCCCGTCGCCACTGTCATAAGACCATAGGTACCCGCCGTCGCATACGTCTGTGTTGATGCCAAATCAAAATAGTACGCCGTCCCCTTCTCCGCCGTTTCCACCGTGGAGCCGTCCACCCATGTCAGCCCGTCTGTGGAAGCGCTTACATTTTCCGGAATAAAAAAAGTACCTGATAACACCATAATAAGCGCCAGCATGAACGCTCCGCAGCGCCTTGATATCATCCGCATTTTCTTTTTCCCTCTTTTGCATGTTAATAGTTTCATAAAATCTCCTTATTTTTAGGCATTTTGCCAGTTTATGTTCAAAAGCATAACATAATTTTAGCAAATATGCCATAGCTATTTGTGCGTTTTTCTAGAAAAAAAGTACTATATATGTAATATTAACCAATTTCCCTATACTTTATGAAACTTTCACCTATTAAAAAAGTGCACCATCAGGTGCACAAAAAAAAGCTGGGACAGGGGTCAGACCCCATGTCCCGGCTTGCTGGGACATGGGGT
>ERZ836877.2620-NODE-2620-length-22624-cov-2.925030_pt1 | contig 22624 bp, 32 predicted proteins | sample MGYA00519469_ERZ836877 | MGnify/ENA primary metagenome ERZ836877 (study PRJEB31850, sample SAMEA3708809) | human gut metagenome | biome: human gut; feature: human-associated habitat; material: faeces | place: China | collected 2014 ... | reverse complement strand
GGGAAAAATCCGCGGCAATATCCGCGGCGGCGTGGATACGATGGCGCGGTGGCGCAATTGCTTCCTGACGACGGGAGAGCAGCCGTTGACAAATGTCGATTCCGGGGCGGGGGCCAAAAACCGCGTGCTCAATATCGAGTGCGTGGGGCAGGTGCTCCCAGACGCGCCGGAAATGGCGGCGTTCTTCCAATCCAACTACGGATTTGCGGGACGCGAAATTGTGAATGCGCTCTCTGGCGAGCTTGAAGGCACAAATTTGACGAGTTTATATGAGGGCATATTCAATATGCTTCCAAGTGATACGACGGAAAAACAGCGCATGGCAGCGGCCATGGTGATGCTTGGCGACCGGATGATGTGCGAACATGTGTTTGGTAGCGACGAGTACATGAGTGCAGATGATATAGCTCCATATCTGGTGCGGACGTCGGAAATCGACGTAGTGCGCCGGGCGCATGAATGGCTATGGGAATGGGTGATCCAGAATAAAAACAAATTCCAGGCGGGGAGCGACTTCACGGAGATGTGGGGAAGGTTCCAGGATCTGGGAGACAGCGTGGCGATTATCCGCAAAGTTTTTGATGATGCGCTGACCAGCGCCGGATTCCACCCGCAAAGCATCTTGCGTGGCTTGAGGCGGAACGGACTGATTAAGGTGGACTCCTATGGAAAGTCTACGCGCCCTGTTAAGATTGACGGGGCACTGGTCCGATGCATTATTCTCCAGAGAGGTATGGAGGAAGTTCCAGGCGAAGAGGTTGAAACTCCGTTTGAAGAGTAATTTGTTAAATTATGGGTCTGAGGATACACCTAAAAACAAAAGGTGTAACCAAAGGTGTAACCTAAGACCCATTGCGGCGCAAGGCTTTCAATACTAAGGTTACACTTTTACACTAGTTACACCTAAAAATAGTATACATAGCGCGAGATTTTTTTCTTTCCACTTTTATAAAAATATATTCTATATATAGTACCCCATTTAGGTGTAACCTGGTGTAAAAGTGTAACTTTTCCTTGTATCCATTGCGGCGCAATGGTTTGACGTTTACACTTTGGGTTACACCTCAAAAAAAAGGTGTAAACAAAATCCTAGAAAAAGGAAAAAAGAGGGTGAAAATGGATGTCGGAGCGAAGCGAGGTAACTGATAAGATCATAGAATATTGCCAAAAAGAGCCTGACTACTTTATGCGTAAAATCCACTGCGGCGCTATGCAGGGGCGCGGGCTGCCCGATTTGTGGGGATCGTACCACGGGATGTTCGTGTGCTGCGAAAGCAAGACACCCGCTGGACGGCTATCCAGGATGCAGCAGCACTTTATCCAGTTGATCAACAAGGCCGGGGGCTGTGCGTTCGCCGCGCGGAGCCTGGAGGAGTTTGTGCGAGAAGTGCAGGACGGATATTCGCGCCACTGCACCGTGATTACAAAAACGGCAAAAGAAATGGAGGAAAATGTAAAATGACAAGATCAGAAATCCTAGAAGCCGCGCAAAAATGCGTATGCGGCGAGCGCGAGCAGGACTATAATTCCCCCGAACGTAATTTTAAAACCATTGCGGAGTTGTGGAATACCTATATTATTGCGGCGGGATTCCCGTTGAGGCCGGAGTGCGTGGCGGCTATGATGGCACTACTAAAAATCGCGAGGATTGCCAGCGGGACGGCTAAGGCCGACAATTGGATCGATCTCGCAGGGTACGCGGCTTGCGGCGGAGAATTGGAGGCAATACATGAGCAATATTGACGATCGGACGGGAGAACCCAAAATCATACTTGATCTTTGTGGAGGAACGGGATCATGGAGTAGGCCATATGTGGAGGCAGGGTACGACGTCAGGATAATCACGCTCCCTGATTGCGACGTATGCACATACATACCACCGGAAAATGTTTACGGGATACTGGCGGCGACACCGTGCGACGAGTTTTCAATCGCAAAGCATTTCCATGGGGCTGGAAATTACACACACAATTTCAAGGCGGGGCTGGAAGTTTGCTCCGCCTGTTGCCGGATAATTTTGTTTGCAAATCCCGTATTCTGGGCGATAGAAAACCCGACGAACGGCCTCCTGAAAAGATGGCTCGGAGAGCCGGATTACGTATTTGACCCGTGGCAGTTCGGGCACCCGTATCAAAAGCGAACGTCTTTGTGGGGGAGATTCTGCGCACCTAAAGAGACTGTTTTCGCGAAGCCGGAAGGCATGAAAAAGTTTTCAATGCTTTACAGTAGAGAAATTTACCCTGAGTTTTACGGGATATACACGAGGCAGGAACGCAGAGCAATTACGCCGCCGGGATTTGCAAGAGCATTTTACGAGGCAAACCAATAAATTGAGCAACAGGTGTGATGTGACAATGACAGATGTCGAAATGAAGCACGAATGCATAATTGGGGCGCTTTTTCTGGGTGAACTGGAACTAGTCACGCTTGAAGATGTTAAAAAATATGTTGCCGAAACAAAAGATATAAACCGCCAGATTGATGAGCATCCGATATACCGCCGATACCCGTAGATGAAGCGGACGGAATGGACATGGGCACAGTACGCAGACAAAAGGGTAAAACCAATCTTAGGCAATTTAACTTTTGTCCGATTTGTGGAAAGAAAATCAACTGGAAAGGGATTAGGAGGCTAGACAATGACTGAAAGAGAAAAAGCATGCTATGCAATGGCCGAAAAACTTTACGACGCAGGGTATCGCAATGTAAAAAGCCGAATGAATGATATTGAGAAGGTGATTGAGCTTCTAAAATATTACCTTGAAACCAACGAGGAAAAAGGCGTTGTGTACTTTCCGAAATCTGCCATTGAGAAAGCAATATGTCGTCTGCAACGACTGCTATGGGAGGGCGAAGAATGAGAGGAAATATCCCGTGTTTGCCATTGATTGTCGAACGGCATTATAACGCAGTGAGAGCAACTGGCGAAAAATACCAATACGCAGACCTTGACATGTATATGTTTCCCCAGACATGGGGAAGTACAGCGTTGGGGTTTGGCGGCATTGGTGGTCAAGCTATTACTACGGCGCAAACTGTAATTGTTGAGGACTACAGCCACGGATGGTATAGCGTGTTTTTCGGCGATAGTCTGGCGTATTTGCTGAAAAATCCTAATCAACATTTTTTTTGAAGACCTGAAAAACTGGCGTATGAAATCTGTCGGAGAACACTGGTCATATAGGAGGGTTGACAATGCGACTGATTGATGCTGAAGCTTTGGTTGAGAATATCAAGATCTGGTGCTGCAAACCATGTGAAGCGGAAAATAGAGACTATAACCGTGTTAGGTGTCGCGCCTGCGAAGTTGGTGACGCTCTCAACTGGATCTACGATGCGCCGGAAATTGAAGCTGCTCCTGTACGGAACGGGCAACCAGTATATCATAACCGGCCAGCGCGCTATGAGCATTATGAGATGGCGCACCAAACCGAAAACGGGGAGCCATTGTACAAGAGGCAATATTACAAGTTGCAGGACAACCCGATCGCTTACTGCTCCGAGTGCGGGAAAAGGCTGTGCTCCAGGTTTTCAAATTATTGCCCCAACTGCGGAGCAGATATGAGGGAGGAGGAAAATCATGACAGGCATGGAGCAGATTGCACAGATTAATGGTGATGGGCGCGATGCGGGTAGGAGCTATGGATATCAAGTACTGCTGCATGGGGCGGAATACGGATCGCCAAAAGGAGCGCGGCAAGCACAGGATAAGCGCAAATGTAGGCAATGCGGTAAAGATTTTTTGCCGCCGCTTAATAGCAACGGTACTCCCGCAAAGGTGTGGCGCTGTCCTACGTGCCAGGATAATCCGCAGCCGTTGCGGAGGTTGCAGGTATACGTACGTCAATGTACGGTATGCGGTTGCAATATAGAGACGACGCAGCCGCCGAGGAGTGGAAGACTTTTTTGTAAGGCGTGCAAACGAGAGGCGAGGAGGCGGAGATGGGAGCAAAAGATTGGTTGATGCGGGCGTGGTATCTTGATAAAGAAATTAATTTGCTGCTGAAGGAGCAGAGGTTGGCGTTTGAAAAAGCAACGTCGGCAACGGCAAAACCGAAAGATGTATGTGTTAAGTCGAGCGGTGCGAGGGCAACCGCATCCGAAATCTATGCGGAATATAGCATTCAGGTGGATCAAATTACAGATGAACGTGTGAAGATTAAAAAAGAGATAACCAATATCATAAGAAAAGTAGACGATGTGCAGTTGCGTATACTTTTGTTTGCCAGATATGTGCGTTGCATGAAGTGGGATGATGTGGCAGATACGCTCGGCAGAGATAAAGACCATGTTACAAAAAGGCTACATCCTAAAGCCCTAAAAAAAATCGAAGAAATTTTAAATGCCCCTTGAATGCCCCCATTGATATGTGATATTATGATACCGTGAAAAAATACATCAAGGACCACCCCAATACACGGGGCGGTCCTTTTTGCTGTGCCGGATTTAATGGCCGTGCGGTTGGGATGGCGGGAATTAAAAAAAGGGGTGAAGCTGTGAAAACAGTTAAAATTACATTGCCGGAAACGCTTGAAACGCTTGAATTGCATACATTTGCGGACGAACACATAGGAGATGCGCATTGCGACATGGGGCGCTTGCAGAGCCGCATTGATTATGTGGCAAATACGCCTAATGCCTATTGCATTTTAAATGGGGATATCTTAGATAATGCCACCAAGACCAGCATCGGGGATATTTTTGTGCAGGAATTTAATCCGATGGAGCAGTTAAAGCGCGCCGTGGAGCTGTTTGCGCCTATAAAGGATAAGATACTTGCGGTGACCCACGGCAATCATGAGGCGCGGACATATCGCAAAGAGGGCGTGGACATGGCGTATTTAATAGCCCAGCAATTGGGGGTTGCGGATCGGTATAGCCAAACGTCGATCCTTATTTTCTTGCGATTTGGCAGCCCGGCAATAAAACACGGCAAGGCAGATAAGCGCATGTTGTACACAATCTACTGTGTGCATGGATCGGGAGGCGGACGCAAGGAGGGAGCCAAGGCTATACGGCTTGCAGACATGGCGAGTATCGTTGATGCGGACATCTACATACACGGACACACCCACTTGCCCATGATTATTAAGCAGGGATTTTTCAGGGCCGATACGTGCAATTCGGCGGCGAGGCACGTCACAAAGCTTTTTGTAAATTCTGCTGCAAATCTCGATTATGGCGGATACAGCGCCGCACAGGAGTATAAGCCGACGAGCAAGGATGCGCCCGTGATTTATTTGAATGGTGTTCGCCGGGAAATGGTGGCGAGGTTATGATGATAGGAGGTAGTAATAGTGGATAAAAACAGGGGTGATAGAGGTGGCTAAAAGCAATCACAAGGGCAGCGAAAACCTTAGACGCTTGAGCCCGGAACAAGCTAGGGAGATGGGCAGGAAGGGCGGTTTGGCAAGCGCGGAGGCAAAAAAACAGAGAAAGCGGCTAAGGCATTATATGGAGCTGTTGCTCGACCAGCCGGTAACGAGTACTAAGGATTACAATATTTTGGCAAAAATGGGGATTCCGCCCGAGGAGATAGACAACAAAATGTTGCTTGCTGCAGCCCTGTATAAGCGCGCTACGACAATGGGAGATGTTCAGGCGGTCAAAGAAATCCGCAATATCATCGGCGAGGAGACGGAGAGCGCGAACGGCCAAATTGACAAGCTGATCCAGGGGTTGAAAGATGGATAGGGTATATAGCGACAAGCAGCTTTATTTACTAAAGCTGTGGAAAGAAGATAAGCTAAAGCGCATTAATTTACTTGAAGGGTCGGTGCGTTCAGGCAAGACATGGATTAGCTTGGTATTATGGGCGTTTTGGGTAGCGAGTATGCCGCAAGATGGAAACTACCTGATGGTGGCCAAGACGCTTACATCGTTGCGGCGGAACTGTTTGGATTTGCTTGCCGAGCTGGTGGGTGAATCTAATTTTGCATATAGCCTGAGCAAAAAAGAGGGCATATTATTTGGCAGGCGTGTATATTTGGAGGGCGTAAACGACGCGCGCGCAGAGAGCAAGATACGCGGTATGACGCTACAAGGCGCATATTGCGACGAGCTGACGCTATTTACAGAGGATTTTTTTGCAATGCTGCTGTCCAGACTATCGGAGCCTGGGGCAAAGCTTATATCGACGACCAACCCCGATAGCCCCATGCACTGGCTGATGACCAATTACATCAACCGGGCCGGAGAGCTTGATATGCTGGTACTCAAATTTTTGATCGACGACAACCCATACTTGGACCCGGAGTATGTAAAGCAACTCAAAGCGGAGTATACGGGCGTATTTTACAACCGTTTTATTCTGGGGCAATGGGTAATCGCAGAGGGGCTTGTGTATGGATTTTTTGATCCTGACAAGCACTGTGTGGACGATGTACCAGAGGATGGGCGCTGGTACGTGTCGATGGATTACGGAACGCAAAACGCTTGCACAATGGGGCTGTGGTGCGTGAGGGATCGGCAGGCGGTGCGCGTTGCCGAGTATTATCATTCCGGGCGAGATAGCAAGAGGCAACTCACCGATGAGGAGTACTACGAGGCATTAGAGCGCTTGGTCGGCGACCGATATATTGAGTATGTGGTGATTGATCCGTCCGCTGCGTCGTTTATAGCGACGATCAAAAGACACGGGCGTTTTATGGTTCGGCGCGCCGTCAACGACGTGCTGGACGGGATACGAGTCACGGCATCTATGCTCAATAATGGCATGATTAAAATACATAAGAGCTGCACAAATACCATTCGCGAATTTGGATTGTACGCATGGGATGAAAAAGCAAAGGATGACAAGCCAATAAAAGAAAATGACCACTGCATGGACGACTGCCGCTATATGTGCAATACGATATTGCGGAGAGAATTCCGCTGGGACGATTGGAGGCCTGGAAATGTGGCTGATGGAGAAAATTAAAGGGGTGATTAGACGCATGATATCCGCTATTGATGTGCAAAAAGCGGCAAAAACGGACATTGCAATATCAGATAAAATGCAAAGTGCAATCAGGCTGTGGGGCGAGATGTACACGGGGTCGCCTCCCTGGTTGGACGACAACGTAAAATCGCTGAACTTGCCCGCCGCGATTGCGTCTGAGATCGCGCGGCTGGTGACAATCGAGATGGAGAGCGAGGTCACCGGATCGGCAAGAGCAACATACCTTAACGAGCAGTACCGGCCCGTGGTGCAGGACGCGCGGAGGTATGTGGAGTATGGGTGCGCGAAGGGCGGCCTGGCCCTAAAGCCGTATATTGATGGAAAAGACATAATCGTGGACTATGTGCAGGCAGATTGTTTCTTTCCCACGGCATTTGACGGCAAAGGCAACATCACAGGCGCGATATTTACGGAGCAGAAGAACGTGGGGCGCAAGGTGTACACGCGCATAGAGCTGCACCAGTTGGTGGATACAGGATACAAAATCCAGAATTCCGCTTACGAGAGCGAGGACGCGGCGGTACTTGGGCGGCCTGTTCCGCTGGCAGAGGTTGAGGACTGGGCAGAGCTGGAGCCGGAAGTCGCCATTGCTAATATCGATAGGCCGCTATTTGCGTACTTTAGGATTCCGCAGGCCAATACGATTGATACGCGTTCGCCCCTTGGCGTGTCTGTGTATGCGCGGGCTGTAGGGCTGATCGAAGAGGCAGACCGGCAATACGGGCGCATCTTATGGGAGTATGAGGGCGGCGAGCTTGCAATTGACGCGAGCGCGAGCTTGTACCGGAAAAACCAGAAAACCGGGAAATTTGAGCTCCCAAAAGGCAAAGAAAGGCTTTTCCGCATTTTTGAAGGTATGTCGGACGGATCGGACGATCAGCTAAGAGAGTGGGCACCGACGCTAAGGGATACGTCGCTGTTTAATGGGCTGAATCAGCTCTTAATGAAGATCGAAGATACATGCGGTCTAGCGCGAGGAACGTTTACGGACCCTCAGGGCGAGGCAAAGACAGCGACAGAGCTCAAAATATTGCGGCAGCGGAGCTACGCAACCGTGACAGATACGCAAAAGGCATGGCAAGACGCAATGGAGCAGTTGGTGTACGCCATGGACGTTTGGGCGACCATCGGCAGCCTTGCGCCGTCCGGCGCGTATGAAGTCAACAGCAAGTACGACGACAGCGTGCTGATGGATATCGATGCGCAGCGGGCTTTAGATATCCAAGATGTTCGCGACGGGATCATGGCTAAGTGGGAGTACCGCGTAAAGTATATGGGCGAGGATGAGGCCACGGCAAAGCGCATGGTTGCGGAGGCGCAGAAGGATAGCGGAGGCGGCGAGGAGTCCTTGCCGTTTGGCGGCGGTGATGGATAATGCTCAAGCCTGGATATCTGGACGCGTTGCCGGACGCCATGGTGGAGCTGTATGCGCAAGTCGAGGCGGATATTTTGGCGGATATGGCGCGCAGGATATCCACCTACGACTACTACATACCGGCTGCACAGTGGCAGCATGTCAAGGCGCAGGAATTGGGGCTGATGCATGATGAGATTATCAAGCAAATGTCCCAGGCTACGGGGAAAAGCCAATCAGAGCTCCGAAAAATGTTTTCCGACGCGGGCGGGGTTGCGCTGGCGGAGGATGATAAGATTTATAGGCGAGCCGGACTAAAGCCGTCGCCCGTGAATGCCTCTCCGGAGCTCCTGGAGGTATTAAACGCTGGATACAACAAAACATATGGCACATTTAAAAACTTGACTAAGACCACCGCGAGGACGGCCATAAAGCAATTTGAAAACGCGCTGGATCGGGCCTATATGCAGATCACTAGTGGGGCGTTCGATGCAAATGTAGCGGTACGCATGGCTGTGAAAAATCTGGCCGGTCAAGGTATGGGCGCAATCCGGTATCCATCCGGGCATGTGGATACAATCGAGGTTGCCACGCGGAGGGCGATCGTCACTGGCGTCAGCCAAACGGCGGGGCTTTTATCCGAGACGCGCGCGGGAGAAATGGGCTGTGACTTGATGGAGATTACGGCGCACTCGGGCGCTCGACCGGATCATGCGCGATGGCAGGGGCAGATCGTGAGCTTAAGCGGGCGCAAGGGATATCTAAGCAAGCAGGACATTGGGTACGGCTCCGTGGACGGATTCAAGGGTGCAAATTGCCGGCACGACTGGTATCCATTTTTTAATGGAATTTCAAAGCGTGCATACACGGAGCACGAATTAAAGCAGCTCGAGGCCAAGACGATCACGTACAACGACGTACGCATGACGGAGTACGAGGCGTTGCAAAATCAGCGCTACATTGAGCGACAGATCAGGCGTTGGAAACGCGAAAACCAGGCTATGGCAAAAGCTGGACTGGACACGGGCGAGAGCGCGGCCAAGATCAAGCAGTGGCAGGACCGGAGGAAAGACTTTACACGGCAAACCGGACTTAAGCGGCAGGCGGACCGCGAGCAAATTCCGGTATTGACAAAGCCAAAAGTAAGGCGTATAATGAAGCCTTCCGACTCCGATATATACATAGGCAAGGGGCTGGGAGCCGAGGCGTTCCGCGACAAAGTGCTACTTCCGGGCGGCGGCAAATCTAAGCTTGCAGAGGGCACAAAAATCACTAAAGTAGTGACGTTCGCTGGAAAGGGCACAAAAAAGCCAGTAAGGATTGCAGAGCATCTATCCCAAAAATACGGCGGCAAGCCCGATGAGTGGAAAAAGGTGCGCGGCGAGGGTGTTGTACAAACGCCAAGCGGAAAAAGGCGCGCCGAGCTACACTGGTTCGAGAATCCATCCACTGGCAGGGTGGAAATGAAAGTGAAGAGGTGGTTTGATTGAGAGTAAAATATATAGGAAAATCCGATACAGCTTCGCTTTTGCATGGCAAAGTATATGATGTGCTAGGGATTGAAAAAGGATGGTATCGCATCGTGGACGAGGAGGGCGAGGACCCGGACGAAGATGTGCAAGGATACTTGTACTCACCTGAACAATTTGAAATAGTGGAGGATTGAGCCACCTGGTATTAAGCTGGGTGGTTTTTTCATGCCCATTTTGCGAGAGGAGGTGATCGCATGGGAGGTCTAAGAGTGATATACAAGATATTGCGCGCTCTGGAAAGGGCAATGAGCCTTGAAGAATTTGATCCAGCTATGATTGGGCCGGACGCTCTGGGAGTTAACAGAGCGCTATGGGAAAAATGCCTGAAGCTGCTTATCAAGGACGGCTATGTGGATGGCGTGGAGATCAAGGAGTATATTACCGGAGCATGTATTTCGAGACTTGACGGCGCACATATCACAATGCGCGGATTGGAATATTTGGAAGAGAATGGCACAATGCGAAAAATCGCCAATGCTTTGAAGGGCATCAAGGACGCAGTGCCATTTGTGTGATGGGAGGAATAAATTGGATAATATGCTTGAACTCTTGCCCTAAGCATGGCGTAAAAAGGCTTATTTTTTATACCCAAAATTGCCCTTGCCCCGGCTGGGCTTTAAATGGCGGGGACTCCACGGCGCGGAGTGGCCGCGCGCTTATAAATTAAAAAATTTAATGGAGGAGAAAGGTAAAAATGGAATTTTTGAAGGAAAAGTTGGGCGAAGAGCTGTACAACCAAGTCGCGGAAAAGCTAAAGGATAGCGGAATGAAGCTGGCGGATTTATCCACAGGTGCGTATGTGGGCAAGGAGAAATTCGACGCGCAGGCGGAGAAGCTTAAGCTGGCAGATGAGCAGTTGAAGGCTGCGAATAAGCAAATTGCCGAATTCAAAGATATGGACGTAGACGGGATCAAGGCGGCAGCAGGAGAATGGAAGGGCAAGGCGGAACAAGCCGAGAAGGACGCGGCGGCCAAGATTCAGGCTATGGAATTCGACTATGCGCTTTCCGGAGCGCTGACGGCGGCGAAAGTAAAGAATCCCAAGGCTTTAAAGGCGCTCTTGGACTTGGACGGCTTGAAACACAACAACGGCGAAATTGTGGGGCTGAATGAGCAGCTAGAGAAGATCAAGGAGAGCGACGGCTACCTATTCGAAAGCGAGGAAAAAGCTCCATACGTAGTGAAGGGCACGTCCGGCGGTGCACCGGCGAGCGTAACGAAAGAAGCGTTTGAAAAAATGTCTTATCTTGATAAGCTCAAGCTGAAGACAGAACAGCCGGAAGTATTTAAATTACTTTTGGAAGGATGATATGAAATATGGCAGGGACTATTTTTGGAATCCCATTTGATGATGAACTATTTGTACATAGCTGGAAGAGTGCGCCGGACCCGACGAAGACGGCGCTGTTGGATAGTGGCGTAATGGTAAGTGACTCACTGATCGGTAGCCAAATTCAGAGTGAGGGAAATTTTTACACGATCCCGTTTTATAATATCTTGAGTGGCACCCCGATCAACTATAATGGGCAGACGGACATCACGGCGACCGAGATCGACGGCGGAGTCCAGAGCGGAATTGTCTACGGGCGTGCAGCCGGATTTACGGCGCGCAACTTTACGGCGGAGTTGTCCGGGGCTGATCCCATGGGACACATTACATCGTCTGTGGCGCGGTACTGGGCAAAGTATCGGCAGGGCGTGTTGATCGGCATTATGGGCGCTATCTTTGGCATTACCGGCGCGTCCGGCAACGCCAAGAAGTGGGCGGACAATCATACAGTTGATCTCGGCTCTGCTACAGCAACCCCGTACACCATCGGCGCGACGGACCTCAACAACCTGGCAACCCAAGCGCTGGGCGATAACAAGACGGAGTTTAAGCTCGCGATCATGCACTCCAATGTGGCTAAAACGCTAGAAAACTTGCAGGTGCTTGAATACTGGAAGCAGAGCGACGCCAACGGCGTACAGCGCCCGCTTGCGCTGGCGAGCGCCAACGGGTACACGGTAATTATCGACGACGACGTACCGGCTGTGGCTACGGGCGGCGAAGGGGCCAACAAGGATTTGATCAAGTACACTACATATCTGCTGGGCAATGGTGTGATCCGCAATGCAGCGGGCCGCGTGGACCATCCGGTGGACACGGAGTACGACCCGGCGAAAAACGGCGGACAGGAATACCTTTACACCCGTATGCGTGAGACGATCCATCCTAACGGATTTTCCTTTAAAATCCCGTCCAGCGGGTGGACGCAGAGCCCGACCGACGCGCAGCTGTTCGCGACTGCAAACTGGAGCATCGTATACGATCCCAAGGCGATCCCGATTGCGAGGCTGATTACAAATGGATAATGGGCCGTATGCGGATTTTGCGTTTTACGGCTCTCAATATTATGGGTCAACGATCCCGCCCGGCGAGTTTCCAAGGCTTGCCGGGCGGGCAAGCGAATACATCGACTATATCACCAGCGGACGCATAGAGGGGGCCGAGCACAAAATCAAATTGGCCGTGTGCGCAATTGCGGAGGAGATGTATAAGCAAGAACAAGGCGGCGAGGTAGTCATGCGCACCGTGGGGCCGTGGACAGAGCAGTACGCGACGACTTCCGGCGCAGGCGGGAGTAATTCGTCCGTGTCGAGCTTAAGCCACAAAATGTACGCTCTTGCTATGCGGTATCTGGCCGATACCGGCTTGATGTATCGGGGGTGCTGATATGTTTGTGCATACGGTGACTATATACAACAAATACCGAGAGGACAACGTCGAGAAGTGGGCGCGGACAGTGCTGCATGGCGTATTTTGGAACAGTTCGCAGGGGGCGACGACACGCAAAACCGGCGTATCCAAGGCGGACGGCGTAATGGTGGTGATCCCGCGCAAAATTGAGCAGGCAAAGAAGTATTTGAGCCCGAAGCAATGGGCGGCAAACCGAGCCGGACGCTGGACGCTGCAACCACAGGACAAGATCGTCAAGGGAGAGATTGCCTACGAGATCGTGAAGTCCGCAAGCGAGCTGGAAAAACAATTTGACGATGTGATGACGATTCAGCACGTAGATGACCGCGATTTCGGCGGCAACATGGCGCATTGGGAGGTGTCCGGCGTGTGAAAGTAAAAATGAACGATATCAAGCAAATTCTTTCCGCGCGTGGCCTGGGAGATAATCACAGGGTGCAGGAATATATCGACAGCGAGGTATTGCGGCTAAGTGATCCTTATGTGCCGATGCAGCAAGGCGGCTTAAAGCGGTCCGGCACACTTGGTACGAAGCCGGGAAGTGGTGAAGTTGTGTACAATGCCCCGTATGCACGATATCAATATTATGGAAAAGTAATGGTCGGAAGGGCCCCTAAGCGGCTGACGGATCGGGACCTGACGTACCACGGAGCGCCTAAGCGCGGGAAGCTTTGGTTTGAGCGAATGAAAGCGGATCACAAAAATGCTATCCTGGCAGGAGCGCGGAAGATTGGAGGCGCAAAATGAGCGTGATTGAGGGCGTGCGGAACTACATTATGGGGTGCCCGCACCTGGAACAATTCGCTGCCCTGAACATTGACCGGACAGACGCGGAGCCGGTGAACTACGGAATCTCCCCGAGCGGAGACCGGACGCTTTCGCGGTACCTGGACGGCACGGCAAAGCGGCAGTACTCCTTTGTGCTGTACGCGCGGGAGATGACCGAGGCGGACGTTGAGCGGCTGGAAAACAACCAATTCCTGGAACAATTTGGGGACTGGATCAGCGAGCAAAATATAGCGCGGAACCTCCCCGATTTGGGCGAGGGCAATTTTCCGACCGCGATTGAAGCGGCAAACGGCTTCCTGTTCGAGCTGGACGAGGGCGGCGGGCGGGGGCTGTATCAAATACAATGTAATCTATTTTATACACAAAAAAGGAAGGATTGAAAAGCATGGAAACAATTATGAGGCACCAGATTGCAGATTATCTGAATGTGGGGACCGGCGACTCGGCTACCTACGTACTGATGGGTGTGGGCTTCAACACCCTGGACGAGAATCCCACGGCGAAGACCACGGAAGACGTACATTCACCAGAAGAATTCCACTAAGACCACCACGGGGTACAGCGCTGTATTTCCTTTTGATACAGATCTGATTTCTGACGAACAGGCGGTCATGGCGCTGTACAATGTGGGGCGCGACCAGAAGACCGGCGCGGATACGGAATTTGACTATGTGCGCGTGGAGCTTTTTCAAAAGGTTGGAGCATCCGGCAACACCTACAAGGCGCGGAAGTTCCGTGTTTCCGTCGAGGTCAGCGGCATGGCGGGCGCGGGCGGCGAGGTCGTCAAGGTCACCGGCAACCTGAACAGCGCTGGGGATTTTGTGGACGGCACTTTCGACACCAGCACAAAGACATTTACCGCGGGAACGGCAGCGGAGTAATTTGCGGGGGCGCGTAATGCGCCCCTTACACTTTAAAATAATAATATGGAGGACTTAAAATGATTAGAATCAATGGTGTGGAGTTGGATATCGATTTTACCGACGCGGATGTGCAGGAGGCTTATGCAAAAGCGAATGAAGAGCTGCAAAAAAAGATGGATTTTAGCGGATTGAGCGCGCCGGAGACCACGCGCAAGGCGTCGGCCAATATCCGCGATTTTATTGACTGCGTGTTTGGCGAAGGGCTGGGAGCCAAGGTACTTCCCAAGGACTCCATGCGTGACACTATGGCGGCGGTTGAGGCTATTGTCGCGGAGGCCAATGCACAGTTCAAGCGCGTGGACGAATTCGGAAAAACGCTGAATCTCAAAATCTCTAAATGAATATCCTGATCGACGACCTGCCCCACTCCGTGCTTGTGGGGGGCGCGGAGTACCCCATAGACAGCGGATATCGCGGCATGGTGCAATTTGAGCTGGATATGCAGAATCATGCGCTGAGTGAGACGGAGAAGGTTGTGAAGGGGCTGAACAGCTTCTTTACGGGGCGCGTTCCCGGCGATATTGCCGGGGCCGTGGACGCTCTGATCTGGTTTTATACTTGTGGAAGGAAGCAGGACGCGCCGGGGCATGCAGAGGGAGGCACACCGGCGCGGCAAATCTATTCCTTTGAACACGACGCGGACTATATTTACGCGGCGTTCCTGGATCAATACGGCTTGGACTTGCAGGAATGCGCAGACCTCCATTGGTGGAAGTTCAAGGCTATGTTCAAGGCGCTGCGGCAGGAAAACGAGATTGTCAAGATTATGGGGTATCGGACAATCACCATCGATAATAATATGTCCGACAGTCAAAAGCGATTCTATGCCAAGATGAAAGAAGTTCACCGCCTACCTCTCCAAGAAGACGAAGCCGAAAAATTGAAGGAAATTGAGCGGATTCTTATGGGGGATGGCAAATTATAGTTGATTTATGCACCATCTTGTGGTACGATGTACTCAAATATTTGATGGTGGAGGGATTGTGGTATGGAGTGTCCAAAATGCGGCGCAAGCGTCCAAGGCAAATACTGTCCGGTATGCTATACAAAGGTGGATGACATGCCAAACATCAGAGCACGGCAGGTAACGGAGCAGCGCAAAACGAGAACGGACCGCACAATATTAGACAAGATATCTGAATGGAATATAGTCCCTATTATAGCGTGCTCGATCGTTGTTGCGCTTGTTGCTGGCGGAATCGGTTTTGGGGCTGGATTCGGAGCCGGAAGACTTGCTAAGGTTGACGATTACGCGGTAGATGCAGCAGCGCGACAGCTAAATTCTCTTGATGAAGAATATCAAAAGTTGCAGGACCAAGTATCCGATAAAAATCAATTGTTAAAAGACATGAAATTATATGAAGGTAATAAGGAAAAATTAAATAAAGAATTGTCAGAAAAGGAGTCGAAAATTGGTTCGCTAAATAGCGACATTGCTGCAAAAATAGCGGAAGTAAACTCACTTACAGAAAATATTGCAGTACTCACCGGAAAGGTAACCCAGATCAAAACACAACCTAAAAGGTTTTCGACAGGGATATATATAGTGGGTAAAAATTTACCTGCTGGTATGTATGATATCAAATGGGCGTCTGGAAGCGGGAATTTTTATGTGGATTGTGACGATTATATCAATGAAATTTTTGGAACGTCTAAATATTCTATTAAAGAGTATAAAAACGCAAGCCTTTCTGACGGAGATAAAATAGAAGTCAGCGGCAACCTAGTAGTTGATTTTCACCCACACCAGTAAAAATTTTGAGGCGCACCGCCATGGTGCGCCTTTAACATGCAAAAAATATTTTGAAAACCTCTTGACAAGCCTGTTTATGTACGCTATAATGTACATATACTGATAACGGGAGGCGACAATGTGACGAACACAAACATTACGAATTTGCGTAAGAACCTTTTTGAGTATATCAACCAGGCAGTAGAGTATAACGACGTAGTAAATGTAAATACAAAGAACGGAAATGCAATTATCATGAGCGAAGAGGAATACAACGGGCTCATGGAAACACTGCATCTTTCCAGCGACCCGCGCGTGAAGAAAGAAATTATGGAAGGGATCGAAGAGCCGCTGGAAGAGTGCGTACCTGCTGATGAGGTGGATTGGTGATGTACAAGATTGTATATACCAAAACGGCAGTAAAACAGATACCGCTATTAAAGGCTGCAAAGCTCGACAGCAAGGCCAAAAAGCTTATAAAGGTATTGGAAGAAAATCCATTTCGGAATCCTCCACCTTATGAAAAGCTTGTTGGAGACTTGAAGCTCGCATATTCGCGCAGGATCAACGCACAGCACAGATTGGTATACCGCGTATATGAGGCAGAGAAGACAGTAAAAATTATCAGCATGTGGACGCACTATGAAGCGTAATACAATATTTGAGCACTCACCGATTGGTGGGTGCTTTTTCATGCACAAAAACGGGAAGGGGTGCGGAGATTGGCATATGACGGCAGTTTAACATTTGATACAAAAATAGATACCAGCGGATTCCAGAAAGGTGTAAAAAAGCTGGGCAGCATGGCTAAAACCGGCGCCAAGGTAGTAGGGACGGCGGTAACGGCTGCTGGCGCTGCTATGGCTGGACTAGGCGCGGCGGCTGTCAAGGTTGGAGCCGAATTTGAAACCTCCATGGCAAAAGCGTCAACGCTATTTGGGGACGTACAAGTAGATACAGCAAACTTGAATAAAAAGGTACTCGAGCTGTCTGACAGTACAGGGGTAGCCGCGTCGCAAATTGGGGAGAGCCTATATAATGCGCTATCTGCTGGCATCCCGGCTACAAAAGACATGGGCGACGCTATGGCGTATATGGAGAGCAACGCCAAGCTTGCCAAAGCCGGGTTTACCGACATTGATACGGCGGTGACGGCGACGGCCAAAGTCTTGAACGCTTATAAAATGGACGTGTCCGAGACAGACAAGATACACAAGATATTAATGCAAACGCAGAACAAGGGCATCACCACGGTTGGCGAATTAGGATCGGTGCTTGCGCAAGTCACGCCCACGGCGTCGGCTATGGGGGTATCCTTTGAAAATGTCGGCGCGGCGCTGGCGACAATGACGGCGCAAGGTACGCCCACGGCACAGGCGACGACACAATTGAATTCATTGCTTGCGGAGCTGGGCAAATCCGGGCAACAGGCAAATAAAAATCTCATGGCGGCTACAGCGGGAACAAAGTACGCAGGAAAGGGATTCCAGGAGTTGATGCAGGAAGGAGTCCCGCTGAATGAAGTCCTTGATTTAATGGATCAGCACGCGCAAGCCAACGGTAAATCGCTGTTGGATATGTTTGGTTCTATAGAGGCAGGCAAGGCGGCGCTATCTTTGGCTGGACAAAATTCGGCGCAATTTGCAACCAATTTGGCAGCTATGTCCACAGAAACTGATGTTGTTGGTGAAGCATACAAAAAAGTAACAAACACGCTGGAACACAACAGCAAACGGATTATCAACAGTGTAAAAAATATCGGTATTGCGTTTTACCAAGATGTGAAAAGCCCGTTGGCGGACGTGTCCGGCGAGATTGCGGACATGGTAGATCAATTGTCGAATGCATTCAAGAACGGCGGCCTGGACGGGCTGGTGAAATCTTTGGGTGACGTGCTGTCGCAAGCCGTGACCAAGATAGCGACAGCCGCGCCGAAGATGATTGAGGCAGGAAAAAACCTGATAAAGTCATTTGTATCCGGCATTACTAAAAACGCGAAGTCTATAGCCAAGGGCGCAGCGGATATTGTGAAGAGCCTTGCAAATGCAATTGTTGAGCTTGCTCCGGTGATTTATGATGCGGCGCGTGAATTGGCCACTGAGCTTGTTAGAGCATTTCTTGGTGACGAAGCAGCTGAGGCGTTAGGAGAAATCCTAGAGACATTCGGAAAACTCTTTGGCGATATTTTTCAAATAGTTTCAGGTGTTTTCGAGGCAATAGTTCCTATAATTTCAGGCGCGGCTACAGCAATAATGGCAATTTTGGGACCGGTTCTAAAGCTAATAGAATTGGTTACAGGAGCCATTGCTTCTACAATTTCAAGCCTGCACAACGCAGACATAGACACACCTGCTGACAAAGCAATTAGTCGAACAGAAGAGATTCAAGAAAAATTAGAGAATCAAAAAAGAACCTATGACGAGATGCGGGTCCAGCAGGTTAAGAACGTGCAGCAAGGTCTAAAGGAAATTGAATATACGAAAAAGCTGGCTTCTGAGCTTGATACATTAGTAGATGCAAATGGGAATGTAACAGATGCGAACAAAGGCAGAGTAAATTACATACTTACATCATTAAATAAAGCTTATGGAACCGAATACAAACTCATTGACGGAACAATCGACGGATATAAAAACATTCAAAAAGAGATAGAAAATATAGTTGCCAAGCAAAAATGGAAGATTATAGAGGAAGCTAATCTTCCGATGTTCGAGGAGGCTATAAAGAAAGAAGCTGAGCAGCGCAAAGAACAAGCCAATGCATACGCCGACTACGCTGCGAGTGCTACGAGGTTGCGCGACGCTCGAATAGATTTGAATAAAATCGAAAAAGAGCTTGCTGAGGAAAAGAAAAGGCGCGACCAAGGCATCGAAAAGATGACAGCCGATGCGTACAACGAGGCTATAAACAAACGGCTTGAGCTGTTGGAAACTATAGGCAAAGAGGAACTCGCCCAAGAAGGGCTATACACTACTTATAAAGGAACAACCGATGCGTTAAATCAAACACTTTCCGATCGAGATGTATATCAAGAAGCAATGGCGGCAGCAGAGGCCGGAAGATATGACGAGGCAGTCGATTTATTGACTAATCATTCAAACCAATACATACAAGCAGCGATGGATATGTCAAAATCGGATGAGGAGCGCAGGCAAAACGCGGGTCAGGCGTATGCTGTGTCTGTATATGAAATGGAGCAGTACTTAAACAGATGCAAAAGTGGCGTTGAGAATTTTAATGAAGAGACATTCTCGAGTTTACTTCAATCCGCCATACTCGCCAAAGAAACAGGGGAGAAAATTGGGGTAGACTTCGGTGACGGAACAGTCACCGGAATCGAAGGGCAGGAGTACCGGATAGGCGGCGTTGTGGAGTCGATTGCTAGTACTGTTCCCGATAAGTTTAAGGCAATGATACGATCCGCAGGTATGCTAAAAAACGCAGTAGACGTACCGAATGAAACCAAAGCGCTTGAAGGGCAAATCAGTTCTGTAGCAGGAGGAGCCATTGCGGGTGCCCGCGAAAGCTTAAAGATTGACAAAAACGGAGCATCACAAATCACCCGCGACAAGATCGGCAAACCAATGATAGACGGAACCATACAGGGGATATTGGCCGGAAATGACAGGCTTACAAAGGCGTTTACATCAACTACGCTGGGATCTGTAGAGTGGGTAAGGAAACAAATACAAATCAATTCCCCGTCCAAGCTGACACGCGACAAGATCGGCAAGCCGCTGATCGAGGGCGTAGCAGTAGGCATTAAGGAAAACTCCAAAGAAGTATCGGACGCATTTCAAAAGGCGCTTGATGATCTAGAACTTAAGCGTGAGATGGATATCATCAATGATGATGAATACTATCAAGAGCTGAAAAAACTCCGAGATAAGCACCTGGAAGTGGGCACAAAGGACTGGTGGGACTACACACAAAAGTTGATAGATTTGCGGCAAAAAGCACTGGAAAAGGCGCGCGACGCGGTGCAGGACGCATTTCAGGAGCTTGTAAACGACGCCAAAAATCAAATCGCGGAAGTGGACTCTCTGGTGGAGCGGATGGCCCAGAAGCTCAGCGAGTACGGCGGCATGTACGACTTGGTAGAGGGCACAGACCGCAATGGCGAAGAGTACAGCTACATGACCTTGCGCGACATAGATCAAGATATAGAGGCATTGGAAGAATATGGGCGGCTCATGGATGAACTGAAAGGCCGCGAGGGAGTGACGCCCGAATTTATTGATGCAATCGCCGAAATGTCAGTGGAGGAAGGCACCAAATTTATGCAGGCGCTCCTCTGGTCGACAGAAGAGGATTTCAATGCATATTTAGAAAAATGGAAAAAGCGCAATGATTTAAGCAAATCCATAGCGGACGATGTGTACGGGGATCGATACGATGAGATTGGAGAGAACTTTGTCGAGGGGATCAACGGACAGATCGACAAGTTGCCGCCTGAATTTTTGGAAAATGGCAAGCTCTGTGCGGATATGTTCGAGGACGGCTTTTTGGAAGGCTTGAAGGGACTCGGGGATAAGCTTGCCGCCGTCGTGTCGGATCAGGTCACGGCCTCCGGGGTGTCCGCTGTTATCGGACAATTTGGATTTACATCAGGCGGAGGCGGAGCGAGCACGACCAACAAAAACGTGACAGTAAATTACAGTTTTAACGGCGCTGGGATGACAGTAGCACAGCAGCGCAGAGCGGCGCAGGCACAGGCGGAAATCGATAGACTGAGGTGGGGATAATAGTATGTTGAGGGTAAAGTACGAGACGGAAAATGGAAGCATAGAATTCACGGATCAAGCGGGGCAAAACCGGATCGAGGATATGACTGGATTTGATCTTGCACCGCGTGAATACGGGGTAGCTGACGCAGGAAATGTAGGGCAGGTGACGATTGATGAAGTTCCGGCCCAGCGCGCCATGACCATCAAATTTGAGCTGCAATATAGCGGGGATATGTACGCGTTGCACCAGGCAAAGGCGCGGCTGATGCAGGCGCTCTACAGGCCGGGAAAATTGACGGTGCAGCGGTTCCATACAAAGCGCTGCATCGATGTACAGCAGGTGACCGTAGAGCCTGGTGAACGCAATAGTCTGTGGCAGGATTTTATTGTGCAGTTTACGGCGGATTCGCCGTATTTCCATGATGCGGAATTCATCGAGATTCCAGTATTCCGGGAGGTCGACCACATACTGGATACTTTCACACTCCCCATGGTGTTCACCTCCCGCTACAATGACTGTGACGTGCTGGTAGAAGGGCACGAGAAAGTTATGCCAGTGATTACACTGCATGGTGGCGAGGGCGCGGCAGGCGGTAGCGACGGGTGCAAAATCGAAAATCTCACGACGGGAAACAGTATCACGCTCCGCCACTCCCCGGCAGAGGGCGAAGTCGTGACAATCGATACAGGGGCAGGCGACATTACATCTACCACGGACGGGGATTTGATTGCAGCTCTGGACCTGGATAGCTATTTGTCGGATTTTTGGCTTGCGCCGGGGCACAACCACATAGTGGTGACCAATTATGCGACTCAGGATGAATTTACGGCGCTCTGCGAATTTCGCAATAACTATGTGGAGGCGTGTATTTGATGGGGACGGACTTTCGACTTTTTGATTGGGAAGGAAACTTTTTATGCAATGCCGGGCGATGGCTAAGCCTCGACTGGGAGCTTTTATACAATGATGTGGGTACATTTGAGGGGCATTTTGAGCCAGACAGCAGGGTTGTAGATTGCGTACTGGCTCACCCGTACTTGATAGCAATCCACGGAGACCACCAGGCGATTGTGACTGGCTATTTGGCGGGAGAAGATTTTGCGGTATACGGGCGCACGCTCAACTGGATACTAACGCGCAATGTATTGCAGCCGTATGCAGAGAGCAGCCAAACAGTAGAGGCCCACGCGCGCAAGATGGTAGGGGATACCATGGCGCATGTATCCAATTTTGAATTAGGGGAGGTTGCGGGGTACAGCGCGGTCAAAAGCTACGCAACCGAAGAGCCTGGAGAGCTGTTTGGGCATGTCCAGGACGTGCTAAATCTAGACGGAGCCGGGCATATGGTGCGCTATGACGTGGCTACAAAAAAGTGGATTTTCAAGGTGCTCAAAGGCGTGACACGCGACAAGATTTTGTCGCCCGCGTACAATCTATATGGCCAAGAAGTAAACTACGACATGCTGGATATGTACAATGCGGGATGGTATGAGCAAGAGGCCCCGGAGCCCGCCGAGGGGGAGCAGAAGGGCGACCCCGTTTGGACGCACATAGAGGGTGCGAAAACCGGGATTTATCAATTTGATACGATTTTGAGCGGGAAAACCAATACAGAGGCGGGCGTAGACCTCGGAAAAAAGACGGCAAGCAAAGCATACAGCGCCATGTTGCGCGGGCTAGACTACGGAAAAGATTACGCTTTGGGCGATACATTGCGCATGCAATTTCAAATCGGAAAATACCGGGAAACCATTGAAAAGAAGGTTGTGGGCGTGAATTTGAGCTACACCACGCACTTTGAGCAGCAACCAATATTGGAGGGATGAAAATATGGGCTATGAAATAAGCTTTAGGGCAAATGAGAGCTATGGAGCGGCGGCGCTAAA
>ERZ836877.2619-NODE-2619-length-22632-cov-18.534216_pt1 | contig 22632 bp, 20 predicted proteins | sample MGYA00519469_ERZ836877 | MGnify/ENA primary metagenome ERZ836877 (study PRJEB31850, sample SAMEA3708809) | human gut metagenome | biome: human gut; feature: human-associated habitat; material: faeces | place: China | collected 2014 ... | reverse complement strand
AATTTGGACTGTGGATTCACCCTTGAAAGTGAACGGCTATGCTCCGGAATATGTAATATCGAGGAAGCATCTATTGATTTATATGATGAACTGAGTACTGGCGAATATGAAAATATTTTAGAAAATTCAATAGGCATTGAAAATTTTGAAATACCAAGTTTTTTCCCAAATGGAGAACACCATTTCTTTAAAGATTCTTCGCAGCGCGTGAAATCATTATAAAGTAAGCAATTTACTCTGAGCTGATCTGCTTTTAAAGTATTAGTAATTTTCAATTATGCTCTTCAACCCGGATGGATGGCGGTTTTGATAACGCCATCGGCGCGGTTGGCGAATAAGTCGTAGGCTTCTTGGATGCGGCTGAGAGGGTAGCGGTGGGTTATCAGATGGGTTGTATTAATCTTGCCTTCGGAAATCAGCTGCATGATTCCGTCGCAGTCGCAGGCATCGACGCCACCGGTCTTGAACGTGAGGTTTTTGCCATACATCCAAGGCAGTGGCAATATCTGTTCCTTCTCATAGAGAGCGACGATTGTGACTATTGCATTCGGTCGGGCGCAACGCCATGCGAGTTCAAAGGTATTTCCGCCCCCGGCAACCTCAATCACGCGGTCGGCGCCACGACCCTCCGTCAATGACTTAAGGACTTCAAGGCATTCTGCCGGCTCGACTACATCGACATTAGGATAATGCCTGCGCACGAATTCACGGCGGCTTTCGTCAGCCTCGCAAACGACAATCCGTTGAGGCTTATACAACGGCACACATTCCAGAGTACACAGTCCGGTGGGTCCTGCACCGATGATCAGCACCGTATCTTCCTCAGAAATCTCCGAGATCTTGGCTGCCCAATAACCGGTGGCGAGAATATCGCCGACGAACAGAGCCTGTTCGTCGCTCACATTATCGGGAATCGGAGTAAGGCCATTGTCGGCATACGGCACGCGGACACATTCCGCCTGACCGCCGTCGATGCGGCAGCCCAGCATCCATCCGCCGGAGGTGCAGTTGTTCACGTAACCCCGCCGGCAATAGAAACACTCGCCGCAGAAAGTCTCAACATTCACGGCAACCCTGTCACCCGGCTTAACTTTATTAACTTCCGAACCGATAGTTTCAACTATGCCAACTAATTCGTGTCCCACAGTGATGCCGACTTTAGCTTGAGGCACAGCTCCATGCAGGATATGAAGATCTGACGAGCAGATACTTGAGAGAGTAACCCTCACCACAGCATCTTTCGGGTCCAAAACTGCCGGCTCCTGCTTTTCAATTAATTCAAACCGCCCCGGCGCGGTATATGTCAATGCTTTCATCTCAACTATCTTTATGAGTTTATTCTATGTCAAATGGGAGAAGATTGTCATCGTTGAAGCGGTCGAAATCGGACTGAAAGAGTTTGTCCTGGATGACACGGTATTTCTCGAACTCTGATTCGGCGAAACTCTTGGCGAACTCAGCGGTGATTTTGCCGGCATCGGTCAGAACGGGACGGTCAGTAAGATCCAGAAACTTATCAATGCGCTTAGCCCAATCCTCCATAGTCATAGGAATATGACGCTTTGCCATATATTCCGCCAAGTCAAGGAATGAGTTGACAATCCGTCCCATATCCTCCAGCTCACTCTCTTTGAGATAATTTTTGGCAATGCTGACATCCGGCTTAACAATCTTCCCGTTTGGAGCATTTTCCCATGTTGTGAGACCCATATGCTCCTTTTCAGCATTAGCCCGGTCAATTATTAGTTCAGCGGCAGTATGACCATGAACAGCGTAGTGTATCTTATTCTGCACCTTCTTGAAGAATAATCGGGTAGTCGGAGCATCACGATTGTAATCAATTGCCGTGGCATAAATATCCGTCAGCTTTTGATAGAAACGGCGTTCACTCAGACGAATCTCCCGGATCTCGGCCAGCAGATGCTCGAAATAGTCTTCACCTATAAACGAGCCGTTCTCCATGCGCTTCTTGTCAATCACATATCCACGTATGGCAAACTGACGCAAAATAAAAGTACACCACTGCCTGAATTGCGTGGCGCGGGTACTATTTACACGATAGCCGACACTGATTATTGCATCGAGATTGTAGAAAGTCGTATTATATTTCTTGCCATCTGAGGCAGTTGTTTCCATTTTGGAAATAACTGAATTTTCCGAAAGTTCTCCACTTTCGAAAATATTCTTTAGATGCTTGCTAATGGCTGGAATTCCTACGTCAAAAAGTTCTGCCATAGCCTTTTGCGTGCACCAAACAGATTCATCACGGTACACGACCTGTACACCATCCTCCTTCCCCTCAATCTGAAAGATCAGGAACTCCGCCGTGCTGTTTCGTATTTCAAATTTCTTCGACATAAAAATCTCAATTCATTATTCAGACAATATTTCCCACCAGCCGTTGCGACGACCGTTTCGCCGGATGAGGATACCTTTCTCGGCGAGGGCAGATGTAATACGCTTGACAGTGGAAGCGGATTTTTTAATGGATTTGGCAATCTCAGTCTGGGTAATCTTAGGATTATCTTCGATGCACTTTAGTACGGCTAACCCTTCTAAAGTACAGTTCAAGGTGTCAAATTGAGACTTTGGTGCAGTAGCGGTGATACTTTGGGCTGATATGGCCGGCAGCGAATCACCAACAAGCATATCGCGATTGCGAAGTTCATTCTTCTCTCCAAGAATCAGATTGCGCAGAAATCTTTCCACAAATTCTGTCGTTGGTGATATGTTTAACCCCTTGTATGATGCACGGACAAGAGCGTTGCGGAAATACCAGGAATGAGCTTTGAACATATTATTGGTCGCCGGAATACCCATGGAACGCAGATACTTTATCAGGAATACAGCGGTAGTGCGTGTATTCCCCTCTCTAAATGGATGTATTTGCCAAAGGTCTGCAATAAACCGCGCTAAGTGATTGATAATTTCAGAAACCGGACAGGATGAGTAATCAAAATCCTTTTCGCGAGCGAGGTCATATTCGATGGCTTCGCGGAGGTCAACAGCCGGTTGGTAGCTTACAGAGGCATTGCCGCCAAGAACCCATTCCTTTTTACTCAATTCTACCGTTCGTAATTGTCCGGCAAATTTGAATATGCTTTCAAATATCCGCCGATGTATAGATGTAAGTCCAACTAATGAAAATGCAAACGATGGTTCACTCAGAATCTTAACGATATTGGCAGACGCCTTATCTCCTTCTTCATCAACTTCATCATGCCCAGATTTTGTCTCATAATACGCCTTGATGTGTTCACGTGCCTCATCAATGGAAATGTCACCCTCGATATGCTGACGCGCCGTGTCAAGCAGATAGGCCGATACCTTCAACCCATCTACATCCTGAAGACCAATAGCCGTCTGCCACGCATCCGCCTTCTCCTTCTGCCCCGGCTCCCCATGGACTATGTACTCGTCAAATTCGCTCATATCACAATATATAAATTATGTGCGACCTGTAAACCGATAGCCATTGACTAGTTAAGAGCGCTGGCCACCACTCCCGGTTCTCCGGATGCAAGATACTGCTCAAACTCCTTATAACTGTCTTAGTGGAGCATAATATTCTATTTAAACTGATTGCCAAAGAATTCTCTTTAGTTAATAATTCTGATTAATTCAACTGTTTCCATTTTGGAAATAATTTAATCTTGATAAACCTCTATTGTGGAGAATATGTTATTCAGATGTTTGTTTATGACGGGTTAGCTCAGTTGCCATATTGATAATGTCTGTGGTTGCTGTTTAAAATACTTCGTTCTAATTTAGCTGAGGGTGCGTATTCTTTAATGAGTAGATTGATTAAAATAGAAGTGCTCTCAGAACTATTGGGACCCGGAGTAATTATAAGATTGTTCAAAGCAGATTCTTTTAAAGGCACATCAAAATGTGTGATTATATTTGGTGTTTCATTAGTAATAATTTTAGTAAGTCCTTCAAATGTCATATCGTTGATAATTTCTGGCACTGCAAATAATCTGAAGCGTGTCTCTTTTTGAAAAGACCATTTATCGTCTTTATATAGACCGACATACTTTTCAAATTCGCTCTTAGTTAAATATTTGTTTACTAATATTTGATTATAGCCTATTGTGATATTACTGTCTGGTGATTCTTTAATGTAATTAATAGAATGATAGCATTTAGAGGTAGTTATATCTCCATAAATAGTGAAAGGTTTAAACCCTTGAATTAACATGCCTGAGTGGTGAGCATCTCTTGGTGGACGTTTCCGTTGCTCTGAATATATATAACCATTTTTAATTTGTTTATCCCAATCAATACATTCTTTATCTAAGGTAATTCTTACCCCCATCCCTCCTTTTGAATACATATGCCATAAGGGGATATTCTCTTCGTCTGATTCTGTCCAGCATGAAACGTAGGTATAAGGACTCCAGTTTAAACCATGGCTAAAAAATCTATGCTCACAAGAATCATCCATCCGATCGAGTCTGTTAAATCGGATTGTTTTATGTTTGAGAATTAAAGCTAAATTCTCAAGTGTCGTGTAATGATATATATTCATTTTGGGTAGTATTGTATTAGGTGGACTATGCACAGTAATGAAGCTGTTTCTATTTTGGAAATAACTGAACTCGCTGAAAATTCACATGTGACATAAAATACATGGGTTAATCTATTATAAGACTTTTGATTTGTATAATGCAGTCTTAAGAAAACTGTTTGTGACGACTCAAATGAGGTGATGTATTATTATTTTGCTCTCGTTTCATAGAACAGATTCCAAAATAGTCCATCTATATGTTCGATAGATATTGAGTTGTATAAATTTGTTCTTATTGAGTGTGCCAACATATTCAAGTTCGAAAATAAGACGAGGGTCGGTATCGGTACTGTCGGCTCGTATCTCCGCTTTATTCCCTATACGGGCAATCTTTATAAGATAAATATCTTTAACTCCAATCCCTTTGATATATGGCATAAAGTAATATAACTTATTGAGAGCTATTGTAGAGGGGAAAGATTTCGTTTTCCCAGTATAATAATATTTTGTTATATGCCCATCTTGAAAATATTCAGCAAAATCATCCTTAACAAAACCAATTAAGACATTTTTCGAAGAATCAAGTGTATGATTCTTCTTGCGTTGATTTCTTACTAAATCTTCCTTAATTTCGTCGAACAGACTAAAATCTAGTTTCGGTTGAGCATTCCGTTGCTCTTCTATAGGTTTGGTAGAAACTGGTTCTTCTCCGTAGATGAGACGAAAAAGTTCCTTGCCAACTTCCCTTATAACGCCACATACGAGAGCATTTCCCATAAGAAATGCTCTTTTTATCTCTGATACTTCAGGATGTAATGTATGGTTGTCCGGGAACATGTTCAGCCGTTCTAATTCAATAGGCAACAGCCTCCTGTATCTGCCAGAAGGAGTCTTAATTACATGTTTGAATCTAGAAGGAGCATTACCACCTTCCCCCGTAATAATGGTTCTTGATGGAGCATCAATAGAGTCGGGGAAAGTCATGGCTCCCTCAGAGAATGTATACTCATAACCTTCTTTAGAGACACGATTTATCTTTTTAGCTCCTTTTTCATATTCCCATTTCTTAATATCATCAACGGAAATGAAGAATTCTTCAGGGACTAGTTCTTCTGCAATAAGAATCCCTCCTAAAGTCATAGTGGGGCCTTCATATTGAGGTATCGAATCTATTGAATATACGTTTCGGTTACTCATAATACCAGCATTCCCAAAAGGCGATTCCTTAACTCCCTTGTTGAAGTTCTCCGATACTTCTGAAATCGTTCCTTTTATTGAAAAAATACTTTCTGTCCTATCCTTGGGTTGAAATGGAAAGCCTTTTGCAAACACTCCATCATATAGTACCCACTTTTTCAGGTCTTCAATTTTGCTATAGACTATGGAGTTATTTTTATACCCCACTATATAAGTACGACGTCGGCGCTGAGGAAATCCATATTCCGCAGCATTTATGACTCTCCATTCCACAGTATATCCTAAATCGGAAAGAGAGGCTAGAATTATGGCGAAGTCACGACCTCTTTGCTTTGCTGGAGAACTAAGTAGGCGGTCAACATTCTCAAAGAATAAGTAATCTGGTCTAGATTTACCTTTTTCATTAAGAATGCGATAAATCTGCCACCAGAGTACCCCCTTTTTCCCTTCAATACCTCCAGACTTACTCAGCGTTGAGGCAACAGAATAGTCTTGACACGGAAATCCTCCAACCATAAGGTCATGATTCGGTATAGATTCCGTCTTGACAAGATTGATGTCATCATTTACATGTCCCTTGCTCCCGAATCTTGCTCGATATACCAAAGATGCATCCTGATGTTTAGTCGAGGGTTCCCACTGGTTATTCCATATGGTCTTAAAGGCGTCTGAAGCTCCTTCAAGCCCAATTCGGAAACCACCTACACCAGCAAATAATTCTACAACTTTAATTTCTCGTATTTGTTTTTTAGCCATTTTTCAGTGTATGTATCGGATGAATTATAAGAAGGGGAGTGATTTTAATTTTTCTGAAATGAATTGACCCTTAAGCCAAAAGAATTGTGGTAGTATTTTTATGTCATTAACTATTTGTGTTCTGCTTTCATTGCTTGAATCATTGGAACCCCCTCGGAAAAAGACAGTATAGTTTGTCTTTTTGGGAAAATTTGGGGCTCCCTTATAACTTCCGCTTTTGTTTTTTATAGGTTCACCGTATTTATCATAGCAGTATTCCCAAATAAGACTGTTGGTATGTATCAATTTCCTGGAGTCTTCCCACACTCGTCTCACTTCTTTATTTATGAAATCATCGTCAAAGGAAAATCGTTTGAATCCCTCGAATATTGTTTTAGTTTTATCCTTAGAATCATATTCTGTAAAAATTGGGCATAGGAGACTATGTTCCATAAAGAATGTGAAAACGTCAGAGTCTTCAAAAATAGTATTACGGTCACTCCATTCATCGAAATCTATAAGATGGAACTTCATATCCTCTGTATTCCTACCGTTGGGAGTAAGAATAATGGTTTTAGCTTCAATCCCAGTCTTTATAAAGTCTGCAATCTGGTTTAATTTCTTGCAATTGGCATCAAACATCTTAAGGATGACTTTTGCAGCAAAATCCTTTGTCGTAATTGCTGATTGTATCCCCAATATATTTTTTAGCTCAGGAAATGACATTCCTCCATACATGATGGTAAGTTCATGACACCGCTTATCTAATTCAGCGAAACTGGAGAATGATTCTTTTAAGTTGATTTCATGCTGTTTCCGACTTTTATTGAAATGCCCGCGTACGATGTAATCAACAAACGTCTTTTTTAAACGATATCGAGGTTTCTGGAAGTTTTCAGGACTGCTTGTTTTAGTGGCATTTCTCTTTTTATATGCCGGCACAAGCTCAACCAAAAGTAAATCTGGTCTTAAGATATGAGTGAAACCTACAAGTTTATCTCTCCGTTCCTCTGGATTGGGATATCTCTCATAGTGGTCTTTCAGATAATCACGTACAATTTCCCAATCTCTCCTTAATTGACTCTGTTCGCTTTCTGAGAAAGTATTGAAGCAATAGTCTACTATTGGGAAATTGGCATATTCGCTAGCTGGAACTGTTTCATAAGATTTGTATTCATAAAATACAATCAAGATTCTTTTAACTTTATTCCAGAAATGAGATGTTGTAAAGTCTGTTTGGATAGTTGGTTCAAGTGTGACAGCAGTTATACTTATGCCTTCTTTTGCCCCAAGATGGAGATTGTATTCGGCTCCAGTTTTTTTCTGTGCTATTCTAAATTCGCTTTTAGGAATTCTTACACCAGTTGTTTTGAGTTCAACTAGAGTTCCATCAATCTCTATATCGCATTCTTGATTCGCGTCATGGGCATATTTGAAAACGGACTGTTCAATGATATCCCCGGCGATTCCAGTGATTTTAGAATTCTCCAATGTCCTGTCAAACTGGCGTGAGCCGACAGCATCCACTTCTCCAAGGGTCTTGCCAATGGCATTATTAAGAATTTCTGCGACTTTAGTTTTGGTGAATCGCCTATCTTGTGTTACGCTCATAAGTGTCAATACTTTAAGAATTTGTCTCCAAAGCAACATTATTAATATCGATTCCTTAAATTCAGTATCAATAAAGTTCTTTAAAAAAACACCCTGCCTATAAAATTGGCCAAATTATTGTATGGTCAGATTTCATTAAGATTCTTAAAGAAAGAGAAGAACCTCAGTGTAGAGCTGACGGGCGACCAAAACCTTTTGCGGCTACAAGGAAGTTCCTTAATATGTTGTATATAAGTTATTACTTACATAGAATGGTCTTTGTCAGCGCGAGCGCATCGTGAATTGCAAAGTTACTAAATTTTTTCGATATTTTCTTGCAAGACGATGACAAAGTTGATAAAGAAAATATATCTTTTCTCGGCAAGAGAGTTGGTATTGTCGCGGTACTGGTCGGAGGATTATTGGCGCAATGTCAGGAGGTCTTTTGTGTGGAGTGTTTGCAAATGTAGCGGATGGCGTGCTGGAGGAAGGTGATGACTGACCACTTTCGTCATTTGGCAAGGCTCAAGCGCAGTTCTATTCTCGATGGCGTAGGTAATGCTATTCTAAGTCTGTCTCCAGATCGTCAAAGTCATCGCGCAGAGTCTCGATGTCGTCACGTAGAGTTTCATAGCCGGGCGATGTGGAATCCATGCTGTCAAGATTCCTTTCAAGTGCACTGATCCGGTTCGAAAGATTGTTGACTCTGGCGTCAAGCTCTGCTTCCTGTTGGCGGTCTCTGAACATCTCCGCGTCATAATACCTGGCATATGTTTCAGAGTCATTTATATGGCTTTTCTTTTTTCCGAAGATGTAGCGGGCGACAATGGCCATCCCAAGATAATCCCAAAATCCCATAAAAAAGCTGTTTAAAATCATAGACTCAACCTTTGAGTCATATATGAAAGTTTATCGGCTCAAAATTACAGAAATTTCTTGAATTATCGGCTTGAAGTGAGCCAATTTGTGATGGATTATACTGTTTTTTGAGCCGATTCTGGCACGACAGCACATCCAGTGAAGAACCTCTGTTGTCTATTCCTCTCCATAGGGGGTCGTGGGTTCGGCGGCGGCGGGAGGTGTCTCGATGACGCAGGGATAATGGATTTCGGCATTGTGTGGGGCGGTGATGCGGGAGTAGAGGTTGCTCAAGATTGCTTCACGGGTGGCCTTCGGACGAATCTCGCATTCCCATACCCGGATCACTCTCCAGCCGGCGAGCTCAAGGTCGACAGTGTTGGCATAGTCGCGTGCCATGTTCATGGCAATCTTGTGTTTCCAGAAGTCTACGTTCGACTTCGGCAGACGGAAATGCCTGCATCCCTCATGGCCGTGCCAGAAACAGCCGTCGATGAAAACGACTGTCCGGTACTTTTTAAGGACAATATCGGGAGATCCCGGAAGCTTCCGGTTGTTGACTCGATAGCGCAGGCCACGGGAGAAAAGATACTTCCGGACGATCATCTCCGGCTTCGTATCCTTTCCCTTGATGGCCGCCATGCAGCGGCTTCTCTGCTCCGGTGTCATAACGTCTGCCATGTCTCTGTCTGCTTACTATTGATCCACACGGTCTTCTCCCTGTTTATATACATAACGCATAGAGGGTTTGTTCATTGTCCCCCTGATGCCGGAAGTCGAGTGGAGTCCGGAAGTCTATCAATAAGGCAAATAAGTTCATGATAAAGACAACCCCTAAATATGAATATAGGCTCAGGGCATCGAGCCGGAAGGGTATCTGCCCGGGGTGCGGAAGGAAGACGTTTACCTCTTATGTGGATCGGCGTGGAGAAGAGTGATGCAAACAATTTTTAATATTTTATTTACATACTCTAAATATTTATGAAATAATCTCAGGATAATTTTGCAGCGAGAAAACAGATCAAATTAACGAATGAAACAGATTCCACTGCTAATACTTGGCTCGCTTTTATCACTCCCGGCGTTCGGGCGTGAAATATCCGGCATAGTGGTTGATTCCTCAACCGGTGAAACTCTTGTCGGGGCCACGGTCTATGTGAAACAGCTCCCCAAATTGGGTACAGCCACAGGACTTGACGGGACTTTCAGTCTGAAAACCGATATTGAGAATCCGACGCTGGTATGCTCGTATCTGGGCTACGAAACTCAAGTCATAAACAAACCGGGCACCACTCCTTTGACAATCAAGATGGCTGAATCTACGGCCGAACTTTCAGAAGTGGTGGTTACGGCTTCTGTTTCAAATACTGAGACAGGAGCCCGGATGATTGAGCGTAATTCGATGAATGTGGTCAACGTCATGAGTTCCCGGACCATGGAGCTTTCCCCTGACATTACCGTGGGAAACATTATCCAGAAAATGTCGGGAGTCACCACAGAACGCAATTCTTCGGGCGAAGGACAGTATGCTATCCTCAGAGGAATGGACAAACGATATAACTATACGCTGGTGAACGGCGTGAAAATACCGAGTCCGGACAACAAGAACCGTTTTGTGCCTCTTGACCTGTTCCCGTCAGAAATCCTTGACCGTATCGAGGTGTATAAGTCTATGATGCCAAATCTGGAAGGCGATGGAATCGGGGGAGCGGTAAACCTTGTGATGAAGGATGCTCCGTCGCGACGGTTATTTAATGCCAATGTCACCACGGGATATAATGCCTTATATCTCGACCGTGATTTCCTTTCGTTCAATCATGGCGCAATCCGTAGAAAATCGCCTAACGAGATAAAAGGGACAACAGGCGATTACGGTGTGAAGGACACAGACTTCACCAATGCCAATTTGCGTGTGAAAAGTTCTCGTCCATTGCCCGACATTCTTGCCGGGATATCATATGGCGACCGATTCCTCAACGATAGGCTGGGGGTCATAGCCTCCGTAAGTTATCAGAATATTGATCGCGGAAAGAACAGCGACTGGTATTACCGTTCCTCCTACATGACTAATGGCGTCCAGCGCAGGGAATATTCGGAAAACCGGCAGCGTCTCGCCATACATGGCAAATTCGACTATGTGATCTCGCCCCGACATAAGCTCTCCTGGTATAACGGCTGGCTGAACATGACCAATGAGCAGACCCGTCAGGCGCAGGATGACAAGACTGCATCCGTGCGTATGCGATGGAACCGTCAAGCTATATTCAATTCCACCCTTCAAGGAAGCCATCTCTTATTCAATGATAAGTTTAGAATTGATTGGAAGGGAGTTTTCTCCAATGCAACAAATCTTACTCCTGACAATGCGACTATCAATATTCAGGGCAGTCATATCGCCACAAGCAAGGCAGCGGTGCGCCGCTGGGAGCATAACTCAGACCGCGACTGGGCCGGATATTTAGATTTGTCATATAATTGGGGCTTCTGTGACTTTTCGCTTGGGGGAATGTGCCGCAACAAGAAACGAAACAGTTTTTTCAACGAATACACATTCGATTCCGCTACAGAGACCGGACACGTACAGATGTTTGGCCAGGACTGGAATAACTTTGACGGAATACTTATAACGCCGCGGGAGTTCGGCGACGTTGGAGATCCACTCAATTATAATGCTGATGAGAAAGTCGCCGCGGGTTATGCGATGGCGGAACTCACTCTGGCGGAGTGGAAAATTATCGCCGGTCTGCGCATTGAGAATACGAGTCAGGGATATTCACTGAAATTTCCACGAGATGTGGATCCTGACGGCCGACAGAAGTACACCGACTGGCTGCCAAGCCTGCACATAAAGAGGATGCTGACCGACAGGATGAATCTGCGGTTGAGCTATGCCAGAGCCATCAACCGCCCGAGTTTCTTCGAGATTGTCCCTTACAGCATTATCAACGAAGAATATAAGGAGAAAGGCAATCCTTCTCTCAAACATACCGTAGCCGACAACATCGACCTGAGGTGGGAGTCTTTCCCGAAATCTTCCGAGCAATTCATGGCAGGGCTATTCTATAAACACATGCGGAACCCGATAGAATACGGACTTATCAACGAGGGACAGGATACCTACTATATGCCGATGAATATGGGAAACGCCAACAATATGGGAGCGGAATTCGACATGCTGAAGTATCTCAGTAAATTCGGCATCAAGGCGAACTATACCTTCACTTACTCACGGATCACAACCGACAAACGTACAATGGATGGGAACGACATAATTACTGTCAGGCAGAGCCGTCCGCTTTTTGGACAGGCAGCCCATGTGGCCAACCTCTCTCTGCTTTTCAAAGACACCCGCAACGGCTGGGACGCGCAGCTTACGGGAAGTTATATCAGCCGGCGGCTTGCCGATGTAAGCAACTGGTATGACAACGATATCTGGGAAAACGATTATTTCCGCATGGAACTTTCAGCTGAGAAATCATTCAGCTGCGGATTGTCGGTATTTCTGAAAGCTACCAATCTGCTCAACCTGCCGATGATAAGATACTATCATAAAGGCCCGCATACTGACAGCCTCATGGATGTGGAGCGTGTCGGAGGCAACGTGGTTGAACGCAAGGAACGCTACGGACAGACCATATTGCTTGGAGTAAGATTCAAGCTATAATCTTATAAACCATTATGAATCATCATTTCAATAACAACAAATTCATGCAGATGAAAAATTTACTCTTCGTCGCCATGATTGGCGCAACGATGTCGCTCGCCGCATGCGGCGACAACAATGAACCGGAACTTCCATCGTCAGAGACGGAGGTATCCGAGACAGAGATGACAGTGTCCGGGACATGGAAGGCGGGCTCAGAAATCAAGCTCGACCGTCATCTCGTAGTCCCGGAAGGAGAAAGCCTTACTATCGAGCCGGGAGTGAAGATAATTGTCTCCACCGCGGGTGTCGGAATCAACCATACGCCGATCGAGGTCATTGTCAAAGGGAACCTCTATGTGCTCGGAAGCGAGGAGCAACCTGTGTACTTCACCGTAGACGAATCAAAACGCACGGCGGCCAACATATTTGCCGGCCTGTGGGGAGGCATCATCGCCACGGAATCATGCCAAGAGATGGTGATTGACCATGCGGTGATCGAATACACCGGGGGACAGGTGATCGAAGGATCGCCATCAGCCACTTCCGGCATCTACACTGCCGGCGATGACGCATATCCGCAGATCACCACGACTAACATCAATGGCAAATATGTCATTACAAACTCGATTATCCGCAACGGATGGAGCGACGGTATCTATTTGATGGGAGGGTCGGCCATCATCTCCGGCAACACATTCGCCGCCAACGGCTACAGTGGTGCCGAGGCTGTGAATATCAAGGCGGGGGCAAAAGCCGACATAGCCGGCAATATAATGTTCAGCCCCAATACCAATGGTCTGAAGCTATCCTCCTCAGGGCAGAGCGAGACCCGCGGGCAGGCTGTGGCAAATGCCTACAACAATACTATCATCAACGCGGGATGGCGACGCGACGGTGAGAAAGGGGGCTGTGTGTATGTAGAGAAAAACTGTCTTGCAAATGTGGTGAATAATCTGATGGTGAACTGCAAGTTCCGTGCCATGACACCAAATTATAAGAATCCGAATTCCTCCGATGCCGGATATGACGACAAATCGGTAATTGATCACAACATGTATGTGTCAGGCACACAGAAAAGTCCGATTGTATACCCCGAAGAAAGCAACGTGGCTTACGCATTCGAAGGCTACAACTACGAGCATAAGAGCTATAATCCCGCAGTTGACTCCCACAGCGTTATAGCGACCGCTGACAACCTTGTGAATCCGGGATTCTTCAATTTCGATATCAACGCGGTAGGTCTGACCGATTATGTTTATAATCCGGCATGGGATTTCCATCTGTCGGCCGACTCTCCCGCGCTCGGAGTGACTTCGGCTTCTGTGACCCCTTGCTTTGCAGGCGGCCTTGAAATCAATGGCAAATTATATCATTCGCCCGCTCTTGAGCCTCACTTCGGCGCATTCGGCGCCAAATAAAAAAACAATGATACGCAAAACATTCACATTAATTCTTCTGGCGCTTGCTGCGGCGTTCAATGCAGGTGCGCAGACCTCCGCCTCCGAGCTGACTGGCGATGTCAGGCTGATGATCGGTAATGATCTCGGGCGCAACGGATATTACGAACAGAAGCCTATAGCCGAACTGATGGGTAAAGTTGCCGATGCGGTGGGCCCGGATGCCTTTCTCGCGCTTGGCGACACCCATCACTATCTTGGAATAGGATCAGTGAACGACCCGTTGTGGATGACAAATTACGAGCTGATTTATTCTCATCCGGAACTTCAGATAGAGTGGTGTCCGATTCTTGGCAACCACGAGTATCGGGGCAATACGCAGGCAGTGATTGATTATTCCGGTGTCAGCCGCCGCTGGAGGATGCCGTCGCGATATTATACCAGGATATTCGACAATGACGGCACACGCGTAAAAGTCGTATTCATAGATACAGCTCCGATAATCGACAAATATCGCAACGATATCTCCGAGTATCCTGAAGCGTGTAAGCAGAATGCCGAAGCTCAGTTGCGTTGGCTCGACAGCGAGCTCAGCCGCGATGATAATGCCGACTGGACGATTGTGGTCGGTCACCATCCTATATATGCCCAGACTCCTAAGCAGAAAAGTGAGCGTGAGGATATGCAGAAGAGGGTAGACCCCATATTGCGGAAACATAAAGTGGATATGTATGTCGGCGGACATATCCATAACTTTCAGCACATACGCAAGAATGGCATTGACTATGTCACCAACTCCTCAGCTTCACTCTCCCGTCAGGATGTGACGGCAACTGACGGCACTGTGTTCTGCAGCGGTGTCTCCGGCTTCTCTATGCTCACCGCCACTCCGAGTTCCCTCATTCTCTCTATGATTGACAACACCGGAAATATAATCCATCAGGTCAGCCGCAACAAATAAGAAGTTGATTAAGAAGCAATGTTAAATTATGGGCGGCACTTTTTTGTCAAAATACAATCGCGGCGGAGTAGCATTTCCCGCCTGCTCCTTCACCTGCAAGAAAGAACTGTTCCAAGAATGCGTCCCATGATTTAACGTTGCTTTTTAACGACCTCTATGTGCCCCTTTGCAGTTGCCTCGGAAAGCATACGCATAAGAGTTCTGTTACTGATCTGTTTGGATAAGGAGGGTAGAATAGCCATCCTGCGGCGACGGTTCGAGCCTTTTCAGCTCTTTCAGTTCGCGGCAAGTTTTCTGTTCGGGTTCTATACTGATATCGCCATGATGCTGACACAGTGGATTCCGCTCGGTATGTATCCTTTGAGTTGGCTGTGGCTTATAATCGGTTGTGCAGTAATGGGTGCCGGAATCGTTTTGGAGATACAGGCCTCATTATTGTTGCTGCCTGGTGAAGGAGTCGTGGCGGCAATCAGCAAGGTCGGTCACTGGCAATTCCATACAATCAAGATAATCAACGATGTGGTGATGACCTTGACCGGCGTAATCATAGCCTGGGTCATGATTGGAGGCATCGAAGGCGTCCGCGAGGGCACTGTGGTATCTGCATTTCTTGTCGGTTTTATGGTAAAACTCTTCAAACGTCCCCTGCAACCGGTAGAGGCTTGGGTAAACAGATGAAGCGCGGTCCAATGCCATTGGACTGCGCTCTAATGTCTCAACCGGTGTCAGGCTCAGAGAGTTCTGTACGGTCAACGGTGTCTCTGATGCCGCATTAAGGAAATGGCTCAGACAGTACGATGGAGGCGGCCTTGAAGGTCTGGCACGGACAGACGCGGACATTAAGGATATACTTCCTGACGGCGTCGACCGTACAGAGGAAACATACAAGCGCGAGATCATACGTCTCCGTATCGAGAACGAGCGGTTAAAAAAACTATACTGCCCGCAGGACGGCGGATGGGAGAATGGAGTACTGTCGTTTAAAACTGAAGAGTTTGAAATAGTGGAACTTCTCTCAAGAGACTATCCTATAAAGGATGTGTGTGCCATCATGGGCGTAAGCCGCGCCGGCTACTACAAATGGAAGAGGCGCGGCAAGTCGACACGCGCGATTGATCGCGAGAAGCTGCTGGCCGACTCTCTCCTTCTGGAGGGGGATGCCCGAGCGGCGGGGGCGGCCTGAACCGCCCCCAAGAGCGCACCCCGGACGAGGATAACACTGCTGTTTTTGTCGACGGCACCTCCCCATGGCCCGGGAATAGCCTGGATAAGGATACGTCACCCACTGAGTATGAGAAAAATGACTGTCCATGTCCACTTCCAGAAAATGAATCTTGTAAAAAAGACTGAGAATGTCTACTTTTGCAAATGAAAAATCAGTAAAAAATAGCTTATTGTCTATTTTCAAAAATAATAACCACTAAAAAATTTTTTAAGTGTCTACTTTTTAGGTCCGGTACAGTCCGGTACAAGTCCGTTGTGTATTCGCTTGAAAAAATGTTGTTGACAATCATTTATTCGGTAGGAAAAATGCGGCCATCTCTTATTTATTCGTTTGAAAAAGTGTAATGACAGCTTGTTTATTCGTTCTAAAAAGTGTAACTTTGCAGACGACAAATAGAAAGTCATGCTTAAAAGAAAGATTGAGACATATTTATCTGATTGGAAACAGTCAGACAACAAAAAGCCTTTGGTAATAAAAGGTGTGCGGCAGTGTGGAAAAACATATATCGTCAAGAAGTTCGCAAAGGACAATTACGAGAATGTTGTCTATATGAATTTTATCCTCGAACCTGACAAGAAATCTGCTTTTGCCGGTAATTTGGATGTCGAGACCATCATTCTCAACCTCTCGGCATTGATACCAGACAGTCGTTTCGTTAGTGGTAAAACATGCATTATCCTTGATGAGATCCAAGAATGTAAAGAGGCAAGAACGGCCTTGAAGTCATTTAAGATGGATGGTCGTTTTGATGTTATCGCCACCGGTTCTCTCTTGGGGGTAAAAGGATATGGTAAACGCAAAAACAAAAGTGAAGGAGAAGATTCTGTTCCGGTAGGATATGAAACATTAGTGGAGATGTATCCGCTGGACTTTGAGGAGTTTTTGTGGGCGAACGGAATCGGAACGAATGTGATTGATACAATACGCTATTGTTTTGAAAAAGAAACGGCCGTTGCGGAAGGCGTTCATAAAGCAATGATGGAACTGCTCTACAGATATATTATTGTCGGAGGCCTGCCCGAAGTTGTGAATTGTTTCCTTGAGACGAAGAATGTTGAGCTGATATATGAGAAGCAGCGTACTCTCATCGCCGAGTATAAAGAAGATATGGTCAAGTATGCTGATGATTCAGATAAACCTCACATCCGGGAATGTTTCGAGTCGATACCAAGACAGTTGGCAAAGGAGAATAAAAAATTCCAATACTCGGTAGTCAAGAAAGGTGGAAGAGGCTCCCAGTATTTAGGTAGTCTTCAATGGTTGGAAGATGCAGGTATTGCTGAACGGTGCTACAATACCACCATCACAGAACTTCCATTGTCCGGCAATTCCATCCCGGATTGCTTTAAGGTCTATACCACAGATATAGGTATTCTGATGGGAATGCTTGATTATGGTACCCAAGCCGATATATTGAGAGGCAATCTTCTTGGATATAAAGGAGCAATCTTTGAAAACCTCATGGCAGACTTCCTATATAAGTCAGGCCAAAAGCTTTACTATTTTCATAAGGACAGCGGCCTTGAAATAGACTTCTTGGTAAGATTTAAGGGGGAATGTGTGCTTATAGAAGTCAAAGCAAAGACAGGCAAAGCTAAAAGCATGTCTACCGTTCTGAAGAACAAGAATATATATTATGTCAATAATGGCATCAAGTTAGGTCAATATAATGTCGGTAGAGATGGCGATGTGCTGACTATACCATTATATATGGGCTTCTTGATAAAGGATAAACTTCCAGCATCAATAATTCCTGACGTGGATTTAAGTCAACTGACAATCTGAGTTGTAACACTCAAATAACTCTGCGACGATAATGACAGCGAGAGAACTTATAATTCAACTACAGCAATTTGAGCCGGACACAGAGGTTTGGCTCCCTGCGACGACGAGAAAAGGGATACCGACTTACGCTGCTCTTGGCCACATCGTTTCGTGCGGCTACGGCAACCTTGCAACCGATTTGACAGACACGCCTGATAACATAGATATGCGTCTGTTAGGCGGTCGTTCGGATGATGATACGGTAATTGTCCTGTCATCCATATTCGACTTTACAAAGTAAGGTCTCGAAACTATTATAAGGGAACACAGCCCATGAAGATTCAATATTGCTCCGATCTGCACATGGAGTTTCATGAGAATATGCGCTTAGTGAAGTCGCTGCCGCTTGAACCGGTCGGCAATGTGCTCGTCATAGTCGGTGATGTGGGGTATATCGCTTGATTCCACAGAACATAAACGATGAGTTTGAAAAGAACTTTGCTTTCATCCAGCGGGCGGTCAACGAGAGCGATGCGGAGAAGATTGTCGTTGTAACCCATCATCTCCCAACTTCTCAGCACTCGAACAAAGACACGTAGGCGATGTCCTGAATGCTGCATATGCCACTGAACTTGGAAATTACATAGCTGACAGTCGAATCGAAGCATGGATTTACGGTCATTCCCATCATCCCACCGACATGATGATTGGCAACACCCATCTCGTCAGCAATCCCCTCGGTTACGTCTTCTGCGGTGAAAACGCCAACTTCAACAATTCCGCCTTGATAGAAGTCTGATATATTGGACTATTCTTGTGTTTTCCCACTCATCATTCATGTTCTGAAAGTTATGGTATGATATATTAGACTTTTTATTCCCTCGAGAAAATTTATTTGGTGGATTTGTGAAAAAGTATTAACTTTGCGCCCAAATTAAAATGAAACAAATGGCAAGACGGCATTGCAACATACTAATCATCAAAGGTATTCAAAGCTTAAAAGGCTTTGAACACAATGCATGTGTGCTTATGCCGTCAGCAACACGCACATCATATTGCGGAGCTGTCCGACCGGTTTGTTTCAGTAATCCAACTGATATAAGTTAGTCTACAAATACAGACTACAGAGATATAACGACTGTCGGAAAGTTCTTGCCAAGCTTCCCGACAGTCGTTTTTTGTGTCCTCACCGATATAACCTTCTCCATCGCGATTAGCTGCGGACACATATTTAAATAATCGCGTCTTATGACGCATAATTTCAAAAAAGAATGATCAATTTCAAAAAGTACAGTTCCATCGACAATGTCATCACTCGTGACTTCATGGAGCGGGTCTGGGCAGAAATGCCGACAGACCTCGAATGGGTAGTGCAGGAGAAGGTGCACGGTGCAAACACCAGCTTTCTCTGCGATGGCGATGAAGTGAGATTTGCCAAGAGGACGTCAGTGCTCTCCGAGGATGATAAGTTCTATGACTTCCCGTCATTGCTTGAAGCCTATAAGCCAAGAGTGGTGTCTTTGTTCAAGAGAATCCGCGATACATATCCCGCCGTTTCCGCCATCTCTGTGTTCGGGGAGATGTTTGGCGGTCGCTATGCACACGAAGGAGTGCCCGCTGTCAAGGGTCTTACCCTGATCCAGAAAGGGGTAAACTATACTCCCATCCACGAGTTTTACGGATTCGACATCTATGTGTTTGAAGGGGAAGCGGGTTACTATCTTGCAGTAGATGAAGTCAATTCTCTCTTTGAAGCAGAGGGCTTTTTCTATGCACGAACCCTGATGAGAGGTTCGCTTGCAGAATGCCTGAAATATCCCAATGCATTCCAGAGCAAAATCTCACAGTGGCTTGGCTTGCCTGACATTGACGACAACATCTGCGAGGGTGTCGTGATCCGTCCTGTCACGCCTCAGTATCTTAGGAATGGCTCCAGAGTCCTGATTAAGAGCAAAAACGCCAGATTTGCCGAAAAGAAATCGGTAAAGACACGCAACAAGCTCTTCACGGAACCCGTACCATACAGCGACTCCTTGAAGGCTCTTCTTCCTGAGCTGGAAGCATACCTCACCGAGAACAGGCTGAACAATGTTATCAGCCATATCGGAGAGGTTACGCTCCCCAAGGATTTTGGGAAAATCATGGGGATGTTCTCAAAGGATATCCTTGAGGATTTTCTGAAGGAGCACGGTGGTGCATACACCGCTCTTGACAAGTGCGAGCAGAAATCACTCAACCGCGAACTCAACAAGCTATCCACCGGCTTCGTCAAAGAGATCCTACTCAGTAAAGCATATATAATCCCCTAATCATCAGCTATTCATCTCCGGTCCTCTCCGCCGGAGATGGATTCAGCTAAAGTTTTACGAATTCCTGAAGAAAAATGAAAATACAATACGCATCTGACCTCCATTTGGAGTTTCATGAAAACATCCGTTGGCTGAAAGAGAATCCGCTGACAGCAGCCGGCGATGTTCTGATATTGGTCGGTGACATCGGCTATCTCGGAGATGACAACTACCGGCGACATCCCTTTTGGGACTGGTGTGCAGAGTCTTTCCGTCAAACTATCGTAATTCCCGGAAACCATGAACTATACAAAAGCTTTGACATCAACGACCTTCACGAAGGCTGGCAGCTTGATATTCGGCCCAATGTCAAGGTGTGATTCCATCTCGGTGACTTCTGCCTCGGTGGTGCGGATGAATGGAATAAGATTCTTGACCGCCTGAACGGCAGAATCTACCTCGTTCTCGGTAATCATGACCTCAAGAATATCCGGCAGGGACTCATAGATAGGTTCGAGCACGTTGCAATGTCGATGTGCATTCAGGTCGGGAAGAAGAAAATCTACTTGAACCACTTTCCCTATCTGTGCTTTGATGGCGGCTATCATAACGATGTATGGCAACTGTTTGGCCATGTGCATACCCGCCCATCGAACACCGGGATTGACGCCGGGCGACTTCAGTATCTCTTCCCGACACAGCTTGATGTCGGGGTAGACAACAATAACTTTACGCCTCTGTCTTTCGATGAGGTACGAAACAAGATTCAGAGGCAGATTGAATCGAACTAAGTATTTACCTTCTCGACGGCGTCTTGTCTGCTAACGAGACGCCGTCGTATTTCAGTTTATAAAGTTTTTGATTATGTCGTCAATGCAGATAGATAGCGGTTTTGATGACGCCGTCGGCGCGGTTGGCGAAGAGGTCGTAGGCGTCCCGGATGCGTCTGAGAGGGTAGCGGTGGGTTATCAGATGGGTGGTATCGGAGATGCAGTTGTTCACATAGCCCCGTTGGCAATAGAAACACTCGCCGCAGAACGTCTCGACATTCACAGCGACGCTATCGCCCGGCTTGACCTTGGATACTTCCGAACCTATGGCCTCAACGATGCCAACCAATTCATGCCCTACGGTAATCCCGATCTCCGCCTGAGGCACAGCCCGATGCAGAAGTGGTTAATTTGTTGATATACAGATAGGTATAAATCTAATCCGTACAAGTGAAGTGAATTTTCTACGTTTGTAAGTAGTTAACCGTCTGTTGCTTAAGGTCTTACAAGTCGCATTTGCCAATTCGACAACAGTGACTCAATGCAAATACAGCGATAATGCTCCGATTATCAAAGGAATATAGCAACTTTAACTTTTCGCGACATACAGATGCGCGTACAAACAACCTAAAAATAAGTCTTGACAGCGAAGAGGAATTGGTCGATGAAAATGCGTTTGAAAGCGGCAATATTGTTCTGTTCATAGAACATTAGCATGGCCTTTTTATAGTCGATTGAATCCACCGTGCGGAATGAAATCGGGCAATAGCCATTGGCAATAAGAATACCATTGCTCACTATTCTTGCTGTACGTTTGTTGCCGTCGGTGAATGCCTGAATATAGCTGAGCAAAACAAGCGCAAGAAGAGCTTTCTCGAAGATATTGCTCTTGCCATTAACGAGTCGCACAGTATCTTCAAGTGCCTCGCGTATCTGGAATTCATTGTCGAGGGGAGTGTAGTTTGTTCCGGTTATACCGACACGGCGATGTCTTATGTTTCTTTCAACCCCTAATTCTTTTGTAAGCAATGCATGAATTTCTTCGATACGGGCAACAGTCAAATCTTTAAGATAGTCCGGCACATCGAGAATAAAGTCAAGAGCATCCTTATGGTTGAGGAGCATTACCGCTTCCTCCTTTGTCTTTCCGCTTGCCGTCTGTTTCTCTTTCAGCAGTCTCTCCGTTTCCAGCAACGAATAAGTGTTGCCCTCTATCTGCGAAGATTTCCAAGACAGGTCGATTCCGAGACGTTCCATCTCTTTGCGATATTCTAACTCTGACATTTCCGAAAGATGCTGACGGAACAATCCTTGTGCGTCATCAAGACGTTGCAGTTCCTCATCGGTGAATAAATCCACCATTGGAAGAGTTTCATTTATGAGCTCAAAATTGAACGATTCCTGCACTTGACGCTCGTCAACATCCTTGTCGAAATATGTATCGAGGTTTAGCTCCATTGTTACATGCGCTTGCGGAGTAAGCCTGTATCGGGTAGCTGGACCGCGACCAATCACTTCGATATGTCCTTTGGAGACACCACCAGCAATCAGTCGTTTAAGAGTTGCCGGACTTGGAGCATTAGTCAATGCTGAGCCGATTTCTGCTCTTGAAGCTTCCGGATTGTAGTGTAGGAACTGGAGTATTTCAATCTCTTGAGTCATATCTGAAAGTTTTATCGGCTCAAAATTAC
>ERZ836877.2618-NODE-2618-length-22637-cov-10.248339_pt1 | contig 22637 bp, 18 predicted proteins | sample MGYA00519469_ERZ836877 | MGnify/ENA primary metagenome ERZ836877 (study PRJEB31850, sample SAMEA3708809) | human gut metagenome | biome: human gut; feature: human-associated habitat; material: faeces | place: China | collected 2014 ... | reverse complement strand
CTCGAACTTGACCACCGGCGGGGCGATCTTGCGCTCCAGCTTTTCCTCCATCTGGCGCTGTTCGGCCTCGCCCACCGCGCTTGTCAGGGTAACTTTGGGCCTGACACCGGTGTGGGCGGCAACGCGTTCCGCCAGCAGGCGCTCAAACTCCATCTCCTGCAAAAACTTGGTGCCGTGGCAGACCCCCACCGTGATGTTCTGGCCGGTGATGGTGATCCGGCACCGGTCCAGAAAGCCGTTGATGGGGATGCCGTCCCGCTTCATCTCCTCCATCAGCTCCCGCAGGGCGGCTTCGTCCAGCGCGGCATAGCCAAAGAGGTTGTCGATTTTCAGTTCAAAACCCTCATAATCCGGCTGCAGGGAGGCCAGCAGCCGGGCGCACAGCCCCTTGTCCAGCGGGGCGGCACTGCGCAGGGTAAAAACGACCTGCCGCTCCTGCCGCAGCATCCGGGCATGCTCCACGATCACGCGCCCGAAGCTGGCCGCGAAATCCGGGTCCGCCATGAACTGCGGCCATAGCTGAGATACAAGTGGTGTCACGATGGGTTACTCCTTTACAAATCTTCCGTCCTAAAGACGTGATAGCCCTCATAATGATAGCTTGCGTCGATGCCCTTCATATAGACCAGCCGGTCTGTGATCCGGTCTGTGAGGGCTGCACGGAGCAGGGCTTTGATCTCCACGTCCTTGACGGGGCTGCGCTCCATGGCAAGGAGATAATCGCTCTTATCCACCCGGCTCCAGTCGATGACCTGATGCAGCTCCTTTTTCAGGATGCAGTCCAGCCAGATGCGGGTGCTGCGGCCATTGCCTTCCCGGAAGGGGTGGGCAACGTTCATCTCCACATACTTTTCGATGATCTCATCAAAAGTAGACTGCGGCATGGCATCGATGCTTTCCAGCGCCGAGGCCAGATACATGACGGGTGCGAACCGGAAATTGCCCTTGGCAATGTTCACGGTGCGCATCTGCCCGGCAAAGGGGTAGATCTCGCCGAACAGATAGCCGTGGATCTTTTGCAGGCCCGCAAATGTCCCCACCGGGAAGGCATCCAGCAGGCCGGTGTCGTAAAGCTCCAGCGCTTTGGTCTTGCTGATCTTTTCCTCAGCCCGGGCCAGCGCGGCCTCGTCGGTCAAACCAAGTTTGTTTTCTAAGGGCATTGTGTTCTCCTTGCTGAACCTCTCAGATCTTATAGATCTCCTCCATAAACTGGTCGAGGATATTATCCCCGGTCAGCTTCTTGATGGGCTGGCCGTGGATGAAGAGGACAGCCTCGCCCTTGCCGCCTGCAATGCCGATATCGGCTTCGCGGGCCTCGCCGGGGCCGTTGACCACGCAGCCCATCACGGCCACCTTGATGGATTTCTTATAGCCCTGCAGGCGCTTTTCCACCTCGTTGGCGATCTCGGTGCAAGGGTACTGGGTGCGGCCGCAGGTGGGGCAGGTGATGACCTCGGGGCCAGCCACGGGGAAGCCCACGGCGCGCAGGATGTTGTAGCCTGCTTCCACTTCCTTCTCAGGCTCGGCGGCCAGCGAGACGCGGATGGTATCGCCGATGCCCTCCAGCAGCATCCCGCCAATGCCCATGCCGCTCTTGAGCAGGCCCATCTGGTAAGTACCGGCCTCGGTCACGCCCACATGCAGGGGGTAATCGGTCACGGCGCTCAGCTGGCGGTAGGCCTCCATCATGCGGGGCACATTGGAGTTCTTGATGGAGATGACGATGTTGTTGAAATCGAACTTTTCCAGCAGGCGGACATGGTACAGGGCGCTTTCCACCATGGCCTCGGGCACGGGCGCGCCGTACTTTGCCAGGATGTGCTTTTCCAGGCTGCCGCCGTTCACGCCGATGCGGATGGGGATGTTCTTCTGCTGGCAGGCCTGCACCACGGCCTTGACCCGGTCGTCGTCGCCGATGTTGCCGGGGTTGATGCGGATCTTGTCCACACCAACGTCGGCGCAGGCCAGCGCCGCCTTGTAGTCAAAGTGGATATCCGCCACGATGGGGATGTTCACCGCGTTCTTCACGGCCTCGATGCACTTGGCATCCGCCGCGCTGGGGCAGGTCACACGCAGGATCTGGCAGCCCGCCGCCTCACAGCGCTTTGCCTGGGCAACGTTGCCCTCAATGTCCTCCACGGGGACATTCAGCATGGTCTGCACCGCAATGGGGTTGTTGCCGCCAATGGTCACATTGCCGATCTTTACTTCTCGTTTCAGCTGCCGCATGGTCGTTTTCCTTTCCGTATCACATTGCCCCGGTAATGAGCCGGAGGATATCGTTGTAAGTTGCAAAAATCATCAGCCCGAACAGCAGCGCAAAGGCTGCCACGGTCAGGCCGCTCTGGATCTTTTCGGGCACGGCATGGCCGGTCACGCCCTCAATGAGCAGGAACACCACCTTGCCGCCGTCCAGCGCCGGGAAGGGCAGCAGGTTGAAGATGCCCAAATTCACGGTGATGAGCACCAGCAGCTCCAGCAGGTCCTGCCAGCCGTAGCTGGCGGCCTGCCCGATGGCCGTTACGATGCCCACCGGGCCGGAGAGGTCGTTGATGCTCTCCCGCCCCCGCAGCAGGTCGGAGAGGGAGGCAAAGATGATGCGCCCGTAGTAGAGCACGCTGTTGCCCGCCTCTTTCAGCACGTTCAGCGGTGTTTTTTTGATGCCATAGACCGTAAAGCCCAGGCTCATGTGGGTCTCGCCCTTGTCATCCTGCCAGGTGTCGAACTGCACACCGGGCAGCTCCACCTTTTTGCCGTCCCGCAGAACGGTGAAATCGGCGGTGTAGTCCTCGGTGCGCATCAGCTCATAGAGGATATCGTTTGCCACAAAGCAGCGGCGGCCGTTCACCGCAAGGATCTTATCCCCTGCCTGCAGGCCGGTCTGGCCGCAGAGGGCGTTTTCCTCCACCTGATAGAGGACCTTGCTGGTGATGGGCTCGCTCTGGGCCGTGATGAGGATGGCCATGACCACAAAGCCCAGCACAAAGTTCATCCCGGCACCCGCCAGCATAATGAGGGCCCGCTGCCAGACAGGGGCCTCATTCAGAGGAATACCAGCAGGCTTTTCCTCCTCGGGGGAAGTCTCCGCTATGCCAAGGGCTCCCCTATCAGGGGAGCTGCCGCCATCGGCGGCTGAGGGGTTTGACCGTTCCTCCGCCTGCTTGCTCTCGGGGCTTTCCTCCCCTTCCAGCGCCACAAAGCCGCCCACAGGCAGGGCGCGGATGCTGTACTGGGTGCCCTTGCGCACCCGCTTGCACAGCACCGGCCCCATGCCGATGGAGAACTCGTTGACCTGCACACCGCAGAGCTTTGCCACTATGAAGTGGCCGAACTCATGGATGGCGATCACGGCGCTGAACACGAACACCGCAGCAATAAAGGTGACAATAAAAGACATCAGTTCTCCTTACAGGTGCGCTCTCACAAAGGCGCGGGCCATCTTGTCGCACTCATACACATCGGCCAGGGTGTAATCGCCGCCAAAGCTGTCGCTGTCCACAACAGCCTCCACCAGACGGCCGATATCGAGGAAGCCGATCTTATCCTCGAGGAAGAGCTTGACTGCCTCCTCGTTGGCACCGTTGGCGGCGCAGGGGCCCAGACCGCCCTTCTTGATGGCCTTTTTGCAGGCAGCCAGGCAGCGGAAGGTCTCCTCGTCGGCCACATCGAAGGTCAGCAGCTTCAGGGTGGTAAAGTCCAGCTCGGGCACCACACCGGGCACACGGGCCGGGTAGGTCAGGGCGTACTGGATGGGAATGCGCATATCGGGCACGCCCAGCTGGGCGATGATGGAGTTATCGCTGTACTGCACGGCAGAGTGGACAATGCTCTGGCGCTGCACCACGATCTGGATCTTCTCGGGGGGCAGGCCGAACAGCCAGACTGCCTCGATCAGCTCCAGACCCTTGTTCATCAGGGTGGCGGAGTCGATGGTGATCTTGGCACCCATGTTCCAGTTGGGGTGCTTGAGGGCATCGGCCTTGGTCTTGCCCCGCAGTTCCTCGGTCTTCATGCCGAAGAAGGGGCCGCCGGAGGCCGTGAGCAGGATCTTGGTCAGGCTCTTGGCGCTCTCCTTGTCCTGCAGGCACTGGAAGATGGCGGAGTGCTCGCTGTCCACTGGCAGCAGCTTCACGCCGTGCTTTGCCACGGCCTGGGTCACCAGGTGACCGCCCGTAACAAGGCTCTCCTTGTTGGCAAGGGCCAGATCATGGCCGCTCTCAATGGCGGTCAGGCTGGCACCCAGACCGGCGATGCCCACCACACTGTTCAGCACCACATCGGGGCCTTCCATGGCGGCCAGCTCCTTCAGGCCCTCGGGGCCGGTCAGCAGCCGGGGGGCATTGGCACGGCCCGCCAGAGCCGCGTCCAGCCGGGCGGCGGCATCGGGGTCGGTCATGCAGACATACCGGGGGTGGAACTCCTCGATCTGCTCCAGGATCTTCTCCACATGGCTGTGGGCGGAAAGGCCGAACACCTCATACCCCTGGGCACGGATGACATCCAGGCTCTGGGTGCCGATGGAACCGGTAGAACCCAGCAGCGTGATTTTTTTAGACATAAGCTACCTCCTGCATTCAGTGATAGAAAACAGCGATGACCACCATGGTGACGAACGGCGCAATGAACATGACGCTGTCGAAGCGGTCCAGAATGCCGCCGTGGCCCGGGAAGATGGTGCCATAATCCTTGATGCCGCACTGGCGCTTGACCACGCTGGCGAACAGGTCGCCGTAGATGCCCAGCACAGCGGCCACGCAGGCCAGCAGGGCAATAATCAGGTACATGGAAACGCCGATGTTGGTGCGGGTGAACGCCTCCATCCGGTTGGCCGCAATGGAGTAGATGACGGTGGCGACCACGCCGAACACCATGGTGCCCAGCACGCCGCCAATGGCTCCCTCCACGGTCTTTTTGGGGCTGACCACGGGGCAGAGTTTGTGCTTGCCAAAGGCTCTGCCTGCAAAGTAGGCGCAGGTATCGCCGCCCCAGGCAAAGCAGAGGATGAGCAGAATAAAGAACATCGCGTCATAGCCGTAGGTCTCCACCGGCAGCAGCTCCTTCAAACGGATAAAGGAGTAGAAGCAGAAGATCACGATGCCGGAAAACATCACCAGACCGCTGGCTTTTGCAAAATCCACCTGTGCGTTGCGCACCACCAGATAGATGCCGAAGAACAGCACCATCAAAAAGGAGGCCGGCATGACCAGCCGCCGCCACACCTGATAGCTGGACAGCATGATCAGCAGGGTGTAGGGCACGAACACGGCGTACATGGGCCATTCCTTTCTGCCAAAGCCCAGGGCCTTGAAGACCTCGTGGATGGCGATCAGGGTAATGGCGGCAATGACAAAATTGAACACCAGCGTGTCAAAAGTGAACAGCACCCCGATCAGGACGAGGATGCCCACAATTGCGGTTATGATACGAGTTTTCATTCAAATTTCTCCTTTTGGGAATTGCAAGGGTCAGATGCCGCCAAACCGGCGGGAGCGCTTGTTGAACTCCGTGATGGCGGCATCCAGGTCATCACGGGTGAAATCAGGCCAGAGCACATCCATCTCCACCAGTTCGGCGTAGGCGGCCTGCCAGAGCATGAAGTTGGAAAGGCGCTTCTCGCCCGAGGGACGCAGGATGAAATCCGGGTCCTTCTGGCCGGCGGTATACATGTGGTCGCTCATCATCTCTTCGGTGATGTCCTCGGGCTTGAGGGTGCCCGCTGCCACCTGCTGGGCCAGCTGCCGGGCGGCCCGCACGATCTCGGGGCGGCCGCCGTAGTTCACGGCGATGTTCAGGGTCATGCCGGTCTTGGCGGCAGAGTCCTCCTCCAGCTCGTTCATCAGCTTCTGGAGCTTTTGGTCCAGCGCGGCCCGGTCGCCCAGGAACTTGATGCGGATGTTGCGGTCCTTATAGTTGAAGCCCTTGAGCAGATACTCGCCGAACAGCTTCATAATGGCAGAGACCTCTTCCAACGGGCGCTTCCAGTTCTCGGTAGAGAAGGCGTAGAAGGTCACGGACGAAACGCCCAGCTCCTCGCAGTAGTTGGCGATATCCTGAAATACGGCGGCACCCTTTTTGTGGCCCGCGGTGCGGGGCAGGCCCCGCTGCTTGGCCCAGCGGCCGTTGCCGTCCATGATGATGCCGATGGAAAGGCCCTCGGCAAATTCTTTGGGATGGTTCATAATCATTCTCCTGCGTTTGCGGGGCGGGTGTTCCCTGCCCCGGTTCCGGCAAAAAGTGCCGCGCACTCGTTCCAGCGCACGGCACCTCACACGTTTCGTTTCGCCGCGGCGATCAGACGGACATGATCTCCTTCTGCTTTTCCTCAACGGCTGCGTCGATGTTCTTGATATACTTGTCGGTCAGCTTCTGGACCTCTTCTTCCATGGTCTTCTGGGTGTCCTCGGTCAGCTCACCGGCCTTCTTCATGGCCTTGGCCTTGTCCATAGCGTCACGGCGGACATTGCGCACGGCCACCTTGGCCTCCTCGCCCAGCTTGGCAACTTCCTTTGCCAGCTGCTTGCGGCGCTCCTCGGTGGGGGCCGGGAAGTTCAGGCGGATGGTGGAGCCGTCATCAATGGGGGTGATGCCCACATCGCTGGCCATGATGGCCTTGCTGATGGCGCGCAGCAGGGTGCGGTCCCAGGGGGTGATGGTCAGGGTGCGGGCCTCGCTCACGGCCACAGAGGCCACCTGCTGGATGGGAGTGGGGGCACCGTAGTAGTCCACGCTCACCTTGTCCAGAACGGCGGGGTTGGCGCGGCCTGCACGCACAGCGGCCAGCTCGCGGTCCAGATGCTCCACGGAGCTCTTCATCTTTTCTTCAAATGCCTTGGTGTTGCTGCTCATTGTCCTTTTCTCCTGTTATATATTGTTCTGCACAGGCGCTGTAATTGCTGCCTGTTCCATTCTATGGTACGGGGATGCGGGCTATGCTCAGCCCTCGTAGACCAGGGTGCCCACATTCTCACCCTGCACAGCCTTTGCAATGTTGTCCGGGTCGGCCAGGTCAAAGACCAGGATGGGGAGCTTGTTGTCGCGGCAGAGGGTGGCAGCAGTGCCGTCCATCACAGCCAGGCGATCCTCCAGCACCTTGGTAAAGGTCAGGGTGTCGTACTTTTTGGCATCGGGGTACTTGTGGGGGTCCTTGTCGTACACGCCGTCCACCATGGTGGCCTTGAACATGATGTCCGCGCTCACCTCAACAGCACGCAGGGCCGTGGTGGTATCGGTGGAGAAGAAGGGGTTGCCAGTGCCGCCGCCGAAGATGGCGATCTTGCCGTCTGCCATGGCCTTCAGGGCATCCTTGCGGGTAAAGGCGGGGGCCACCTGCGGCATGGTGATGGAGGTGAACACCTCGGTCTCCACGCCCAGCTGCTCCAGCTTGTCGGAGACAGCCAGCGCGTTCATCACGGTCGCCAGCATTCCGATCTTGTCGGCCAGGGTGCGCTCCATTTTGCCGCTGGAACGGCCGCGCCAGAAGTTGCCGCCGCCCACCACGATGCCGATCTGCACGCCCAGGTCGTGGGCCTTTTTCACGCCGCCGCAGATCGCGTCCATGGTCGGCTCGTCAAAGCCGGTGCCCTTTTCGCCGCCCAGGGCCTCGCCGCTGATCTTCAGAAGGATCCGCTGATATTTCAATGCCATATCAATACACCACCTAAATCATTTCTCTCATCAGGCCAAAGTTTCCCCTGCCCCTGATTTATTCACCTTATTTTACTATAAAATCGCTTCAAAGTAAACAGGTAAAGTGAACAAGCTCTCCGTCTGAAACCTCTCTGTCATCCCTGCAGGCTGCCGCCTCTCCTGACAGACGCGGCAGAACGACAGCCGCACACCGCCCGGCTCCCCTGTCAGGGGAACTGCCGTGCAAAGCGAGGCTGAGCGGTTCTGCCCAGCAAAAAAGCCCCGAGTTCCGGAGAACTCAGGGCTTTTTTCTGCATGGAGCGGGCAATGGGAATCGAACCCACCTCCTCAGCTTGGAAGGCTGATATACTAGCCGATGTACGATGCCCGCGAATGCAGGATGAATTATACCACGTTTTGGCTCAAATGTCCAGTGCTAATTTTTAAGAACCGGACTTCATGCCCAGATAGACGGTGCCCACGCCCGCAGCGATGTTCAGCAGACCCATGCCGATGCCGGCCACGCTGGAGAAATAGGTCAGGGTGGAATCAATGATGAGGTTGCCGTTGATGGTGCCTTCCGGCTCAGGGTACTTCTCGGGGTCTTTCTTCTGCAGCTGGACCGCCACACCGGCAATGTTGGAGACATTCAGGTAGGCCAGCATACTGGTGGCCACGCCCATAACGGTGGAGCCCAGTGCCATCCAGTTGATGGACAGGCCGCCGCTGGTGTACTCCATTTCCTCTTCCGCCAGAGGAGCATAATTCTTGGGATAGTTGATCATGGTTCTGTACCTCCAAATGTGTTTCAAGAGGGGTCATCGTGATTTCATTATAGGTTCTGCGGCTCCGGCTGTCAAGGGTCGAAACTTCAGCAGACAAAAGCAGCGCCCTCCCTTCTTCAGGGAGAGCGCCGCGTTCCGGTTCTCTCTTATTTTTTCTCAGAGCCGCTCTGCTGCTCCTGTTCCTGCTCCCTGCGCAGCTTTTTGATCCGCTTCTTCTCGCTTTCCACATGGGGCCAGGGCCAGGAGAAGCCCTCGTTCTCGCGGCACCATTTGACCAGCGGATAGAACGAGAACGCCAGCCCGAACAGATACAGCAGGACGTAGAGCGCGCCGGAAAGGCTCACCAGTGCGTCCAGTGCGCCGATAAGCGCCATGATCAGGCCCGCCTTCAGGAAGAACAGGCCGTTCTGGCGGCAGTATTCCGGGAAATTCTCCGCCTTGACCGCCTGACGGCCCTGATCTCCCCACACGCGGGGATTCTTCATCACCGAGTAGCCGTAAAAGACCATCATCAGGCCGCAGGTAAGCTGGAATCCAAAAAACATATCACACCTCGCAGGTTTTCAGGGGAGCTCAGTCGTCGTAGCCCTCGAACAGGGGCTTCATGGCGGGCAGGAAGTCCAGCGTTGCAAAGTAGTCGCGGGGGGTCTCAGCGCGGCGGATGAGGCGGTGAGAGCCGTCCTCGCAGAGCAGGACCTCGGCACTGCGGAGCTTGCCGTTGTAGTTGTAGCCCATGGCGGAGCCGTGGGCACCGGTGTCGTGGATGTAGATCAGGTCGCCGATGTCGATCTTGGGCAGCATCCGGTCAATGGCGAACTTGTCGTTGTTCTCGCACAGGCCGCCGACCACATCGTATTTGTGGTCGGCGGGGGCGTTCTCCTTGCCCAGCACGGTGATGTGGTGGTAAGCGCCGTACATGGCGGGGCGCATCAGGTTGGCAGCGCAGGCATCCAGACCGATGTACTCCTTGTAGATGTGCTTTTCGTGGATGGCAGTTGCCACCAGCGCACCGTAGGGGCCGGTGGTAAAGCGGCCCATCTCGGTGAAGATGGCCACATCGCCCATCCCTGCGGGCACAAGGATCTCCTCAAACTTCCGGCGCACGCCCTCACCGATGGCCATGATGTCGTTCTCGGTCTGGTCGGGGCGGTAGGGGATGCCCACGCCGCCGGACAGATTGATGTAGCCGATGTGGGCACCGGTGGCCTTCTGCACACGGACTGCCAGCTGGAACAGGATGCCTGCCAGCTCGGGGTAATAGGCATCGGAGATGGTGTTGGAGGCCAGGAAGGCATGGATGCCAAAGTTCTTTGCGCCCTTTGCCATCAGCTTCTTGTAGCTTTCGATCATCTGCTCCTCGGTCATGCCGTACTTGGCATCGCCGGGCTTGTCCATGACCTGGAAGCCCTCCTCGCTCTCGCCCAGCTGGAAGGTCCCGCCCGGGTTGTAGCGGCAGAAGATGTTCTCGGGGATCCCGGCCACACGGTCCAGGAAATCCACCATGGTGGCATCGTCCAGGTTGATGTATGCGCCCAGCTCGCAGGCCTTCTTCATGTCCTCCACGGGGGTCTGGTTGGAGGAGAACATGATATCGCTGCCGGTAAAGCCGCAGGCCTCGCTCAGCATCAGCTCGGTCAGGGAGGAGCAGTCCACACCGCAGCCCTCTTCCTTCAGGATCTGCAGGATGATGGGGTTGGGCAGCGCCTTGACGGCAAAATACTCCCGGAAGCCCTTGTTCCAGCTGAAGGCCTTGTTGATGCGGCGGGCGTTCTCACGGATGCCCTTTTCGTCGTAGACGTGGAACGGGGTGGGCACGTCCTGGATGATCTCCTGGGCCTGCTCTTCGGTCAGAAACGGTCTCTTTTCCATAATATACTTCCCTCTCGTTTTTATAGCGCATACGGCTTTGGAGCCGCAGTTGCGAACGTAGTTTACTCCCTCAGTCTGCTTCGCAGACAGCTCCCTCGGAGAGGGAGCCTGACCGCACGGCAAAGCCTCCCTCCCTGAGGGAGGTGGCATCGCGCCAGCGATGACGGAAGGAGTTTACACCTTTAGATTTTTCCGGGTGGGGGTAAAGGTAGGGATCATCTTTTCCAGCTGATCCACCACGCCCTCGTCGTTGTGCTGGGCGGCAGCGGCAAGATCCTGCAGCTGCTGGTAGAACACGGCCAGGTCGATGTCCCGGGGCGATGCCACAAAGATCTTGTTGTGCTCGGTGCGGCGCATCTTGCCCTGCTCCTCGTCCATCATCAGCTCCTCGTAGAGCTTCTCGCCCGGGCGCAGGCCCACGATCTTGATCTCCATATTCACGCCCGGCTCGTAGCCGTAAAAGCGGATGAGCTGCTTGGCCAGATCCATGATCTTGACCGGTTCGCCCATGTCCAGCACATAGATGCTGCCGCCCTCGGCCAGTGCGCCCGCCTGCAGCACCAGCTGGGCCGCCTCGGGAATGGTCATAAAGTAGCGCTCGATGTTGGGGTCGGTCAGGGTGACGGGGCCGCCCTTCTTGATCTGAGCCTCGAACAGCGGGATCACGCTGCCGTGGCTGCCCAGCACGTTGCCAAAGCGGACCGCCACGCACTTCATGTCGGTGTTGCCCGCAAAGGTCTGGATGAGCATCTCACAGATCCGCTTGGTGCAGCCCATCACGCTGGTGGGATTGACCGCCTTGTCGGTGGAAAGCTGGACGAACCGCTCCACGTCGTGTTCGCTGGCGCTGGTGAGCAGGTTCTTGGTGCCCAGCACATTGTTCTTCACGGCTTCGGCGGGGCTGATCTCCATCAGCGGCACATGCTTGTGGGCCGCTGCATGGAACACCACGGTGGGGTGGTAGGTCTCAAATACCTCGTCCAGCCGCTTTTTATCCCGGATGGAGCCGATCAGCACGGTCACGGGGATGTCGCGGCCGTACTTCTGCTGCAGCTCCATCAGCAGCTCGTAGGCGCAGTTCTCGTAGATATCAAAGATCAGCAGCTTGCCGGGCCGGAAGCGCATCACCTGGCGGCAGAGCTCACTGCCAATGGAGCCGCCGCCGCCCGTCACCAGCACGGTCTTGCCGGTGAGGTAGCCGGAGATCTTCTCGTTGTCCAGCGTGACCTCGTCACGGGAGAGGAAATCGGCGGTGTTCAGCTCACGGAACGCGCCCTGCTGGGGGCCGTTGCTGCCCACCAGCTGGGGGTCGCTCAGGATCTGCACCGGGCAGTGGGTGGAAACGCAGAGGTCGATGACATGGTTCAGCCTGCTGCCCCGCAGGGTGGGGATGGCAATGATGATGTTGTGGATGTTGTACTGGGTGCAGAGCTGGGGGATCTGCTCCAGCGTGCCCTTGACCGGCACGCCGTGGATGGTCTGCCCCTGCTTGACCAGGTCATCGTCCACCGCCACAACGGGGTGGCCGTAGCTGCTGTTGGATTTGCAGACATTGATGGCCCAGGCACCGGCCTCGCCCGCGCCCACGATCATCACGGGGCGGTTGGGATCCTTGTTGGGCACGCCCCGCAGACGCTCGCCGATGGGATGGTTCAGGAAGAGCCGCCATGCCAGACGGCTGCCTCCCACCAGCAGGAAGATGAGGACAGCGGCCATGGCGTTGGCAGAATCGAACAGCACGCCGTGGACGCAGAAATGGTTCACGAAATAGACCACCCCCGTGGGCACGGCGATCATGCCGCCCAGACGGATGAGGTCACGCTCCCCGGCATACTTCCAGAGCACATGGTACAGCCCGCCCACCAGAAAGCTGAGCAGGTAGAGCGCCACGATCCAGGGCAGATTCTGGTAGAGCAGGGCCCGGTTGTGGGGCCACCAGCTGGCCTCCACCGCGCCGTCGGCCCGGAGCAGCAGGGCAAAGTAAAAGCTGAATATCACGATGGCCGCGTCCAGCAGCACCAGGATCATCCGGCGCAGCAGCACCTGCGGCACAAGCTTCTCTGTTTTCTTCACAAAAATCCTCTTTTGCATCGGGGCGGGATCTGTCCGCACCCGTTTTTCCCGGCGTTGCCGGCCACAGGGTCCAAAGCCCCATGCGCCTGTTCCGCCATAATATCCATTGTATTATACTCAATTCTCCCCCCTGTGTCCAGAACAATTCCGATTCTCCGGGCTTTTCTGCCGCTCCCTGCGGGATTTTTCTGTCCGCAGGATGGCCCGCACCTCTTCGCCCAGCCCCAGCGGCCACTGCACGGCAAGGCAGACTGCCGCCATGCCAAAGCCGCCCGCGCAGAGCGCCGCCAGCCGGGTGGGCGTGCTCCCGCTGCCCAGCCACCCCGCCAGCAAGGCGCGCAGGCCCTCGCCCGCCCCCGCTGAGACCAGTGCCGCCAGCGCCGGAGCCCCCAGCCACCGCCAGAACCTGGGCTTCAGCCCGCTGACGTGCAGCAGACGGGCCGTATTCATCTGACAGGTATAGGCACTGGACAGCAGGATCACCCACAAAAAGCCCTTCATCCCCCATCTGGGCAGGAGGAACAGCACCCCCGCAATGCGGAGCACCGCGTCCCACAGGCTGTACCGGAATACGGCCTTCTGCTCCCCCATCCCCTTCATGGCACCGTCCACCATGCTCTCCAGATACATCAGCGGCATGGCCGGGCCCAGCACCCGCAGATAGAACCCGGCCTCCCGGCTGTGGTAGAGCAGCAGGGCCAGCGGCTCGCCCCACACCCAGAACAGCGCCCCCGCCAGCGCCGAGAAGCAGCCCGTCAACCGGAGCATCCGGTCCAGCAGGCAGCCCAGCCGGGCGCGCTCGCCCCGGATGTGGGCCTGGGTGATCTCAGGCATCAGCAGCACCGAAAGGCTCCCCAGCAGCCCGAAGGGAAAGGTGAGCAGAGGCAGGGCCATCCCCTTCAGGCTGCCGTACTGGGCCACCGCGGCACTGCGGCCCCCGGCATCCAGCAGGCAGACCGTCAGGCAGGCGGGCACCAGCATATTCTCCGCCGTGTGCAGGGCGCTGGCAAGGCACCGCCCGCCCTCCACCGGCCACAGGATCTCCCAGAGCCGCCGGGCAGGGTCGGCAGGCCGTCGGGCCTTTTCTGCGCCGAACACACGCACCGCCTCCCCACGGTAAAACAACAGCAGGATGCAGGCCGACACCGCTTCGCTCACTGCCGTGGCGGCCAGCACCGCCGTGCAGCGGGCACTCACGTCCTGCGCGCTCCCCCATTCCAGCGCGTACCAGATGATCCCGATCCGCACGCTCTGCTCCACCAGCTGGCTCAGCACGTTGGGCTCCACCCGCCGCCGGGCGATAAAGAACCCCCGCAGCACAGCCGAGAGGGCCATCCAGGGCATCCCGAAGGCCGACACCCGCAGCGCGCCTGCCGCCCGCACATCTCCCAGCCACCACCGGGCAGCGGCCCCGGCCAGCCCGTACTGCGCCGCCATGGCCGCCGCGCCCAGCAGCAGCCCCGTGCCCGCCAGACGCACCAGCATCCCCCGCGCCTGTGCCCGGCCCCGGGCCAGCTCCTCGGCCATCAGCCGGGTGGCCGCCACCGAGACCCCCGCCGTTGCCAGCGTGACAAAGAGCGCGTAGACCGCCAGCACCAGCTGGTACAGCCCCATCCCCTCGCCGCCCAGGGCGTTGGCCAGATAGATGCGCAGGCCCATCCCGGCCAGCCGCAGCAGGACATCCGCCCCGGTCAGGAGGGCGGCGTTTTTCAGGTAGCTCTGCCCCATGATCCTCCTCCTTCCCCCGCACAGGCGTTCGGTTCAGTGTATGCGGCCTTTCCCGGGCAATATGCACTCTTGTGAAGATGAGCGCCCCTGTGGGTTGTTTCCCACCCGGTTTTATGGTATGATATGGGTTGGTCAAGACGATCTGTCTAATTAAGATAAAGGAGAAAAGGTTAGAGTATGAGCGAAGAATGTACCCATGACTGTTCCACCTGCGGGGCAGCATGTTCTTCCCGCACCGCCGCACCTGAGCACGATGCCCCCAACCCCAACAGCAGCGTGAAAAAGGTCATCGGCGTTGTTTCGGGCAAAGGCGGTGTCGGCAAGAGCATGACCAGTGCCCTGCTGGCCTGCGCCATGGCCCGTCGGGGCTACCACTGCGGCATCCTGGATGCCGACATCACCGGCCCGTCCATCCCCAAGCTGTTCGGCATCCATGGCCGTGCCATGGCCGATGAAAAGGGCTGCTGGCCCATCCAGAGCCGGATGGGCATTGATGTGATGAGCATCAACCTGCTGGTCGAGAACGAGGAGGACCCCGTTGTGTGGCGCGGCCCCGTGATCGCCGGTGCGGTCAAGCAGTTCTGGACCGATGTGGTCTGGAAGGACGTGGACTTCCTGTTTGTGGACATGCCTCCGGGAACCGGCGACGTGCCCCTGACTGTGTTCCAGAGCCTGCCCGTGGACGGCATCGTGGTCGTTGCCAGCCCCCAGGAGCTGGTCAGCATGATCGTGGCCAAGGCCGTGAACATGGCTGAGATGATGAAGGTGCCCATGCTGGGCATCGTGGAGAACATGAGCTATATCGTCTGCCCCGACTGCGGCAAGAAGATCAGCGTGTTCGGCGAGAGCCATGTGGATGAGGTGGCCGCAAAGCACGGCCTGCCTGTGCTGGCCAAGTGCCCCATCGATCCCCAGCTGGCTGCCTGCTCCGATGCCGGCATGATCGAGGCCTACCCCGGCCAGTACCTTGAGGGTGCCGCCGATGCCTGCGAGAAGCTGCTGAAGAAGTAAATCATGCGCCACTCCCCCGCCAGCGCCAGCCGCCTGCGGGGGATTTTTTGAATATCCCTGCAGAAAGGAGAATCCAAATGCCGAACGAACTCAGGATCGGCCGGGTATACCGGCACTTCAAGGGCGACTTTTATCTGGTGGAAGCCGTTGCCAACGATTCCGAAACGGGGGAGCCTTTTGTGGTCTACCGCAAGCTCTACGGGGACGGCGGGCTCTGGCTGCGGCCCCTTGCCATGTTCCTCAGCCCCGTGGATCGGGCAAAATACCCCGATGCCGCGCAGGAATACCGCTTTGAGCTGCAGGAGATCCCCAGCGCTGCCGGACACTGACACTGTGAAGCGGATTCATTTTTATTTTGACTTCACTGAAACATTTTCCGATTTCCTCTCTTGTAAATCGCCGCACAATGCTTTATAATGGTGAAGCGTTCTGTGATAGTGGGCAGAGCGATTGTAAATCATGGGAAAAGGAGTATTCTATTATGCTGACGAATGAATACCTGAAGCGCGTTTACGATGGCCTTGCACAGCGCAATGCCAATGAGCCTGAGTTCCTGCAGGCTGTCCGCGAGGTGCTGGAGAGCATCCAGCCCGTGGTGGAGAAGCATCCCGAGTACGAGAAGGCCGGCCTGATCGAGCGTCTGGTCGAGCCCGAGCGCATCATCACCTTCCGTGTGCCCTGGGTCGATGATCAGGGCAAGGTCCAGGTGAACCGCGGCTACCGCGTCCAGTTCAACAGCGCCATCGGCCCCTACAAGGGCGGTCTGCGCTTCCATCCCTCTGTCAACCAGGGCATCCTGAAGTTCCTGGGCTTTGAGCAGACCTTCAAGAACAGCCTGACCACCCTGCCCATGGGCGGCGGCAAGGGCGGCTCTGACTTCGACCCCCACGGCAAGAGCGACATGGAAGTGATGCGCTTCTGCCAGAGCTTCATGACCGAGCTGTACCGCCACATCGGCCAGTTCGTGGACTGCCCCGCCGGTGATATCGGTGTCGGCGGCCGTGAGGTCGGCTATATGTTCGGCCAGTACAAGCGCCTGACCAACAGCTTCCAGGGCGGTATGCTCACCGGCAAGGGCCTGACCTTCGGCGGCTCTCTGGCCCGTACCGAGGCCACCGGCTACGGCCTGTGCTACTTCACCGCCGAGGCTCTGAAGTGTATGCGCAACGACAGCTTTGAGGGCAAGACCGTGGTCATCTCCGGCTCCGGCAATGTTGCCATCTATGCCTGCCAGAAGGCCCAGTCTCTGGGCGCAAAGGTCGTTACCATGTCCGATTCCAACGGCTACGTCTACGACCCCAACGGCATTGATCTGGCTTACGTCAAGGAGCTGAAGGAAGTGCGCCGCGGCCGCATCAAGGAGTATGCCGAGACCCACGCCGGTGTAACCTACGTTGCCGACTGCTCCAAGGTCTGGACTGTCCCCTGCGACATCGCCCTGCCCTGCGCAACCCAGAACGAGATCAACAAGGAGTCCGCTGAGGCTCTGGTCAAGAACGGCTGCACCGTTGTCTGCGAGGGCGCAAACATGCCCAGCACGCCCGAGGCCATTGAGGTCTACCTGTCCAACGGTGTCCTGTACGGACCCGCAAAGGCCGCCAACGCCGGCGGCGTGGCCACCTCCGGCCTGGAGATGAGCCAGAACTCCGAGCGTCTGAGCTGGAGCTTTGAGGAAGTGGATGCCAAGCTGAAGGGCATCATGGAGGGCATCTTCCACGCTTCCTACGATGCTTCCGTTGCTGCTGGTTCCGAGGGCAACCTGATGGTCGGTGCAAACTGCGCCGGTTTCCTGAAGGTGGCCACCGCCATGATGGCACAGGGCATCACCTACTGATCCCACTGCATCGTTCCAGGGGCTGCATCCGAAGGGGTGCGGCCCCTTTTTTTCCTGCATATTTCCTCTGTCCGTTGTCCATACTCCCTTTGCCAGAAAGCGAAGGGAGTATTTTTATGGATGAGCAGATGTTTTGTTTCCAATGTGAGCAGGCGGCCAACGGGACTGCCTGTACCGGTCGGGCAGGCGTGTGCGGGAAATCGGCTCCGACCGCAGCGGCGCAGGACCGGCTGACCGGTGCCCTGATCCGGTATGCGGAGCAGCTCATTGGCGAAGGCCGTGCTCCGGCTCCGGAGCAGGCTTTGCTGCTGATGCAGGGGCTGTTCACCACCATCACCAATGTAAATTTTGACGAGCACACCGTCGGGCAGCTGATTGAGAAGATCCACGCCGCCTGTCCGGGCATTGCCGAGGACTATGATATGCAGCAGCTCTGGCAGGAGCCTGACCCGGATGTGCGAAGCCTGAAATGCTTTGTGCTGTTCAGCCTGCGGGGCATGGCCGCTTATAACTATCATGCTCGGGTGCTGGGCCGCATCGACCCGGAGCTGGACAAATTTTACTGTACCGCCCTGAAGGCAGTGGGCACCTCGGGGCTATCCATGGAGGAACTTTGGCTCCTGGTGCAAAGGACCGGAGAAGCCAGCTTCCACACCATGGAACTGCTGGATCATGCCAACACCGGTGCCTTTGGCGAACCGGAACCGACAGAAGTCCCTCTGACCATCGAGAAAGGGCCTTTCATCGTCATTTCCGGCCACGACCTTTACGACACCCAGCAGCTTTTGGCCCAGACCGAGGGCAAGGGCATCAACGTTTATACCCACTCGGAACTCCTGCCCGCCCACGGTTATCCGGAGCTGAAAAAGCGCTATTCGCACCTCAAGGGAAATTTCGGCACCGCCTGGCAGAACCAGCAGTCGGAGTTTGAGGATATCCCCGCCCCCATCCTCTTCACCACAAACTGTATCATGCCGCTGCGCCCCAGCTACGCCGACCGGGTCTTTACCACCTCGGTGGTCTCCTATCCCGGGGTGCCGCACATCGGGGAGGACCGGGACTTCACCCCCGTCATCCGGAAAGCGCTGGAACTGGGCGGCTACCCGGAGGATACCATCATCCCGGGCATGAACGGCGGCAAAACGGTCACCACCGGCTTTGCGCGGAGCGCTGTGCTCTCCCACGCCAATGAGATCGTTACGGCCGTGAAAAGCGGGCAGATCCGCCATTTCTTCCTGGTGGGCGGCTGCGACGGTACCCGGCCCACCCGCCGTTATTACACCGAGTTTGCCCGGCTGACACCGCCGGATACGGTCATTCTGACCCTTGCCTGCGGAAAATTCCGGCTGAACGATCTGCCTCTGGGCACAGTGCCCGGCACTGACCTGCCCCGCATCCTCGATGTGGGCCAGTGCAACGACGCATACAGCGCCATCCGGATCGCACTGGCTCTGGCCGATGCCTTCGGCTGCACCGTCAACGACCTGCCGCTCTCGCTGGTGCTCTGCTGGTTCGAGCAGAAGGCAGTCTGCATCCTGATCGCCCTGCTGGCTTTGGGCATCCGGAACATCCGCCTCGGCCCCACCCTCCCGGCCTTTCTCTCTCCGGGGGTCGTGCAGGAATTGCAGCGCCGCTATGACCTGAAAGCCATTACGACCCCGGAAGAGGACCTGCGGGCCATTCTGGGACACTGACTGCCGCCGCAGGGAATTTCTTGCTTCGTTTCTGCTATGCTCCCGGGATTTCCCGGGAGTTTTTCTTGTGTCGAAACTTTTTCATAATTTCTGGGAATTTCCGGCGCATGGATAAGCTTTCACTCCTGTGCAGGAATCATTTTCCGGAGAAACTCCGGCGCGGTTCCCCACCGTTTCAAAAATTTGGATCTTTCGGTTTCAAATTCGTTTGAACCTCTTGTATTTCCGAACATCCGATGCTACTATATTAGCAGTACACAAAATGTACTATATTTTAGAAAGAGGAGGAGAAAAAATTATGAAAAAGAGATGGTTCGTAGTGATACTTACCATCGGATTGCTGCTTCATGTTCTGCCGCTGAGTGTACTTGCACTGAGCCCCGACCCCACCATCACGGATTCGGACGGCACCCTTTTGGGTTGGAGTGACCTTTCCACCGTTTCCGACGTCCTTGATGATTCACAGGAACAGCGGCTCGCTGTCGTGAATGCGGACAACGATGAAGAAGCAGCGGATGACCGGTCCGCAGGGAATCTCACCCTCAAAACTCTTGACGAGGAATCGGGTGGCGAGGAATCGGATGACGAGGAATCGGATGACGATGACCCTGCGGATGCGGACCGCGATGAAGCAACGGATGACCTGCCCGCAGGGAATCCCCCCCCCCCCCCCCCCCAGCCTCTTGACGAGGAACTGGAGGGCGATGGCTCTGCGGACGACGACGGCAGCACCACAACCCCGCCTGTGTGCAAGATCGACAAGATCGACGATACGTACTACTACTCCACACTGGACGATGCAATCACTGCGGCGACGGATGGTGATCAGATCGACCTGCTGAAGGACATTGAGTGGTATACGGGCCTTGAGTTCCATAGTAAGAAGAACTTGACCATTTCCGGCGGCAATACCTACACGCTGACGCTGAACCAGAACGGTATGTATGCATCGCACAGTGATATCACGTTTAAAGATCTTACGCTGAATATCTATGCGCATACTCATACCCATGAAGGTGGCGCAGGAGGAACGGCCAACCTGATCAGCAACTCAAATCTGAGACTGAACAACGTCAACTTTACGTTGATCCCGGATGGAAACTGCGGCAGCGGCATCTATCTGTATCAGAAGAGCAACCTGTATCTGGATGGATCATACGCCGTGATCCGTAATGTCTCTAATCATCGTGCAAGTGGTATCTACGCCGATGACTCGGAATTTAAAGGACAACCTAACCGTGAGATCAAGATCAACAACTCTTATCTTGAGATCACAGGCTGTGCCCATGCGGCCATGACGATTGATCCGATCGACATCACACTGTCCAGTTCAAATGTCGTGGTGATGGACAACGGCAAATCCGATTCTGATGGCTACGGCTTCGGCATTGGCTGCTATGACGGTAAGCTGACCATGGAATCCTCGACCCTGACCGCCACCGGAAACACCGGCGCATGGTATGGCTACGCTGTTTTCGTTGATGGCCTTGACGTGGATTCCGGTTCTACCCTTGATATCCGCGACAATGGCGGTTCCGGCCTCGGTGTCGGCGGCATTGGCGTGATCCAAGGCGGTTCGCAGGTCATCTGCGACGGCAACGGCACAAATGACCCGGGCTACGGCTCTGGCGGTTTGTATGTGTATGCAGGCGGCGGCGATCTGACCATTGAAAGTGGTGCAAACGTCTCCGTATGTCAGAACAAGGGCCTGGCTGCCATCGTGAACAGCTGTAAGCTGCACATCCAGAATGATGCCAATGTTTCAGTGGACAACAATGCTAAGCTCGGTATCTACAACAGTTACGATTCCGATCTGACGATTGAGTCCGGTGCAAATGTCACCGCCAACCACAACGGTGCCCATGGCATCTACAATCAAGAAACGGGCAAGCTGAAGCAGGGCGCTTTTCTGATAGAAAGCGGCGCAAATGTCACTGCCAACTACAATACGGTGTCCGGTATCTTCAACTGCAATCTCTTCACCGTGGAAAAGGGTGCCAATCTGCAGGTGGAATACAACAGCAACTGCGGTATCCAAAACGATGAGCATGCGACGCTGAACCTGCTGGCCGGCAGTGTACGCTATAACCATGCCGGTAATCAAGGCGGCGGACTTTGTAACAAGGGCACCGCAATCCTCTCGGACGATGTAGAGCTGTACAACAATCACGCAAGGCTTTCTGGTGACGACATCTACAACGCAGACGGTGCCACCATCACCTTTGGCGATACCGGCAAAGGCTGGACGCTGGACGGCGAACCGGACTGCTATGATTTCATTACCGGCTGGTATGACGACTCTGAAGCCACCCGCTGGAACGCCCACGGGGACGAAGCGGATCTGCACATGGTTCTCGTCGCACCCGTCAATTCTTACACCGGCCCCCTGTCCCTCAAGGCCGCACACGGCAGCATCGGCAGTCTGACCGTCTGCAAAGAGACGGTCGGGGAACTGCTGCCGAGCGACTATGACACCGCGTTCACCTTTGAGCTCACGCTGGACGATGATGCCATCACCACGATCGACGACAAATGGTGCGGTGTCCCGTTCAAAAACGGCAAGGCATCCTTCACCCTGAAAAGCGGCGAGAGCATCACGCTCTCGAACCTGCCCGCAGGCATCGGCTATACCATCACCGAAACCGCTCAGGACGGCTGGACCCTGCTGAATCTCAACCCTGCAGAGACCGGCGTTGTGCCCCAGAACGACACCGCCAAGGTCGTCTTTACCAACCTGAAGAACAGCCCGGACGACCCCTATGTTCCGGTCGTTCCCGTAGACCCGGAGACCCCCGAGATCCCCGAGGAGCCTGAGGGGCCGGAGACCCCCGAGATCCCCGAGGAGCCTGAGGAACCCGAGATCCCCGAGGAAACCGAGGAAACAGAGGCCCCCGGCGAGCTGCCTGCGGAGGAACCGGCTCAGACTGACACGTCCGCGTCGTTGGCCCAGCCGGAGGAAACGCCCACGCAGAACACCACGACCGTGACCCTGATCCAGACCGGTACCACCGATTGGCTGGCTGCCGTGCTTCTGATCTTTGGCATCGGTCTGTTGGTATGCGGGTGGTTCTTCGACCGCAAACAGCGCGCCGCAAAGCACTAAGGACAGAAACGCCCCGCAATCATACGCAAACCGCCGCATCCCCTGCCCCAGACCGGCAGCCGGATGCGGCGGTTTTTTTCAAGGTTTTGATGAAATGCGTTCATCATCCCATCAAAGCGCACAAGAAGTGCGGGCTTTGGTGTACTAAAGTTTGTTGCACCTCCCACTTGAACAATCTTCACGAATCATTATAATAAAGCTAACGGAACAAAGGCGTTCCAGAGGGGTATTCTATACCCTTCTGGGGCGCTTTTTTGTTTTCTGTGCAAGATCGGCTGCGGAATGTGCCGCGGCCCAGAGGATATTTTGAGAGATAAGGATGGGAAAGGCAATGGATCAATTTACGGAAAACGCCACGCCTCTTGGCCTGTATGACCCTCAGTTCGAGCACGATGCCTGCGGCATCGGCGCGGTGGTGGACATCAAGGGCCGCAAGAGCCATCAGACGGTCAGCGATGCCCTGAGCATCGTGGAACGGCTGGAGCACCGCGCCGGCAAGGATGCCGAGGGCAAGACCGGCGACGGCGTGGGCATCATGCTGCAGATCAGTCACAAGTTCTTCTCCAAGGTGGCCGATGAGCTGAACATCAGCCTGGGCAACGAGCGGGAATACGGTGTCGGCATGTTCTTCTTCCCCCAGAACGAGCACCTGCGGGCACAGGCCATGAAGCTGTTTGAGCTGGTCACCCGCAAGGAGGGGCTTGAGTTTCTGGCATGGCGCAGGGTGCCGGTAGACCCCGATGCCGTGGGCCAGAAGGCCCGGGACTGCATGCCCTCCATCTGGCAGTGCTTCATCAAAAAGCCTGCCCGTGTGAGCAAGGGCATTGATTTTGACCGCAGGCTCTACATCATCCGCCGGGTGTTCGAGCAGGCCAGCAACGGCACCTATGTGCCCAGCCTGTCCAGCCGCACCA
>ERZ836877.2601-NODE-2601-length-22834-cov-3.535010_pt1 | contig 22834 bp, 20 predicted proteins | sample MGYA00519469_ERZ836877 | MGnify/ENA primary metagenome ERZ836877 (study PRJEB31850, sample SAMEA3708809) | human gut metagenome | biome: human gut; feature: human-associated habitat; material: faeces | place: China | collected 2014 ... | reverse complement strand
GGGGTACCGCAGCGGGAATATGGCGACATTCGTCAACACCTTTAACCTGTTTCTGTTCTTCGTATTCAGCCTTTGCTACATGTATCAGGCCGTCTATGCCGTCATTGTTTTGGTAAAGGACCATCGACGCAAGATCACGCCCGTGCAAGACGAGCCGCTGCACAAGTTTGCCGTGATGATTGCCGGTCGTAACGAGGAGGCCGTTATCGGCGAGCTCGTGCGCAGCATCAAGAACCAGGACTACCCCGAGGAGCTCATCGACATCTTCGTCATCGCCGACAACTGCACCGACAACACGGCGCAGGTTGCCGAAGAGGCCGGCGCCGAGGTGCTCGTACGCAACGACCGTCTGGTCGTCGGCAAGAGCCATGCGCTCGACTTTGCGCTCAATCGCATCCGCGTGCTCTACGGCGATTGTTCGGGGCGCACGGATTACGACGCCTACTTCGTCTTCGATGCCGACAACGTGCTCGATCCCGGATTCGTCGCGGCGATGAACCGCGGCGTGAATCGTGGCTACCAGGTGCTCACCTGCTATCGCAACTCGAAGAACTACGACTCCAACTGGATCTCCGCCGGCAGCGCCCTCTGGTTCTTGCGCGAGGCCAAGTTCCTCTCCAATGCCCGTTACATGATGGGCAGCTCGTGCGCCATTAGCGGCACGGGCTTCATGATTAGCGCCGATATCCTCGAGTCCAACGGCGGATGGATTCATCACCTGCTCACCGAGGACATCGAGTTCTCGACGGACTGCATCGCACATGGCATCCGCATCGGCTACTGCGCCGATGCCTACGTCTACGACGAGCAACCCACGACGATGAAGGACTCCTGGCGTCAGCGCATGCGTTGGGCAAAGGGCTTCTACCAGGTGCTGCTCAAGTACGGCTCCTTCCTCTTCAACGGCATTTTCCGTGGCAAGCAGGGCCGTTTCGCCTGCTACGACATGTTCATGACCATTGCTCCGGCCATGTTGCTCACCTTGGCCGGCGTCGCCGTCAACCTCGTCTTCTGCCTCACCGGCATCGTGCAGATGGCAGGCATTGCGGCATCGGTGCAAACGGTTGCCGCGAGTACCTCGGGGGGCGCTGGCGTCGTGGCGAGCGATCCCAATTGGTTCTCGATGGCCACGGGCATGATGAGCGGCTCCGTCTTCGAGGGCGACCCGCTGAGCTCCTTCAACATCAGCCAGGTTTCGACTGTGCTCGCCTATGCCGAGGCACGCGCGACCATCGTTACCTCGGTGCTCTCCCTTGCCGGCTGCTTCCTGAGCTTCGCGGTCGTCATGCTCGTGTTTGGCACGCTTACGACGATCACCGAGTGGAACCACATCCATGCGAAGAACTCCGACAAGATCAAGTACCTGTTCACCTTCCCGATCTTCATGCTCACCTACGTCCCCATCGCCCTCATTGCCGTCTTCAAGAAGGTCGAATGGAAGCCGATCACGCATAATGTCGTGCGTTCGGTTGCCGACGTCGTGAGCAAGGGATAATCGGCTCTTTGCGAGGCGAGGAGGCACGATGAGCAAGCTCAGCCATATCGAAGACGTCGAGCGTCGCGCGCAGCAGGCACAGCAAACCGTGACGCAGACCGTCGCACCGGAGCCTGAGGCTGCAGCGTCAGAGCAGCCCGTTTCCGAGCAAGGCGACATGAGCGCCGAGCAGGAAGAGGAGTTCCATGGCCTCGATACGACACCGCCCATGGGAGCTGGCCACAAGGCGCTGATTGTTGTTGCAGTCGTCGTCGTAATTGTCGCAATACTGTATATTGTTAATAGCTGGGTTCACTTCGTATAGGGACGCATATGGATAAGCGCGAGAACGACGAGCAAAACGAGGTCGAGGTCCACCTCTTCGCGGAGGAGGACTTTAACGATGGTCGTCCTGTTGAGGAAACTCCGCAGGGAGAGATCACGGTGGATTTCGGCGAGGCCGCCGAGTCCATGCTCGACGACATCAAGTCCGATAGCCTCTATGGCATAAGCGCTGCAGCTGCCGCCGATGCCGATGACTTCGATCCGGGTGACATGTCTTCCGATGCTGTCGTCAACGTAGACGACGTGGTCGCGGCTCGCAGCAAGGGGGATCGTCTCACCGAGAGCGCCGATCTTGACGAGCTTTCCGAGTCCATCAGCATCACCGAGCAGGAGACGGTCGAATACGTCGAGGACGATGTCGAGTTCTCTGCCGAGCAGGCGTCGCGTAGCAGGCGTCGTCTGCGCAACCTGCTCATCTTCTTCATCATCATCCTGCTTGTCCTTATCGCCGTCATCGGCCTGTTCATCTGGCGCAACAGTACGCCGCCGGGTGTCAAGCAGCCGGACTCCGATGTCCTGCAAACATCGACGGCCGGCACAAACGCCGCGCAGTTCCAGGCAATCGATGCTGCGCGCATCCCCGATCTCGTCACCTACTTCGGCATGACGCCCGAGGCCGCTGCCGAGGCAAGCGATAATTCGATTGCGCTCGATGCCGAGGCGACGGTTGCCTCGGATGCGACGCTGCCCAATGTCGTGAAGACGCGCAATGGATGGCTTGTCGGCCCCAACGGCGAGACGCTTGCGAGCATCACCTTCGGTCTCAATGCGGCGGGTGACATCGATTACATCTTCGCGTCCTTCGATCTCGATGCCTTCGGCGTTGCCGATGCGAAGTTCGACGAGCTCATCGCCTCCAAGGTGGTCGCCTCCTCGATTCTCGCGGGCATCGGCATTGATCCTGCCGCTGTCGAGTCCGCGCAGCTCACCATCGTCGAGAATCCCCAGGCCGTGCTCTCGCGCGACACGGGGGCCCAGGAAGTTGCCGAGTTCACCGGTCCCACCAACATCGAGGGCGTTCCCGGCACCTGGAAGGTAACCGAGACGTACGATCACACGGCTGGCGTTACGGTGGGCGATAACAGCGTCATTCGCACGCTGAGCGTCGACCTGCGCTAGAAATACTTCTTGCATGTGCCCGTGGGCACGTGTAGACTATGCGTTCGTATCTACGAAGTGAAGGTGCGCAAGCTACCTTCCACCTTTCGACGAGCAAGCGCTCAGTTGTCTGGTCACTTACAATTAGCCCTTCGGGGGTCTTTGTGTGTGCCTGTCGGCTGAATGCAGCTCGGCAGGTTTTTTATTAGGAGGTGTTTGTCATAGCAGCTCAGGACACACGGATCAACGGTGAGATTCATGCGCCGCAGCTCCTCGTCATTGGTGTCGATGGCACCAAGTACGAGATGGCCAATGATGCGGCACAACGCTTTGCCGAAGACCAGGGTCTCGATCTGGTAGAGGTCGCTCCCAACGCCGATCCGCCCGTTTGCCGCGTCATGGATTACGGCAAGTACAAGTACGAGCAGGCGGTCAAGGCCAAGAAGGCGCGCAAGAACCAGACCAAGATCGAGGTCAAGGAGATGAAGTTCCGCCCCAAGATCGATACGGGCGACTACGAGACCAAGAAGGGTCACGTGCTTCGCTTCCTCGGTAAGGGCAACAAGGTCAAGATCACCATCATGTTCCGCGGTCGCGAGATGGCCCACCCCGAGCAGGGGCTGACCATTCTCGAGAGGCTTGCCGACGACCTCAAGGACCTCGCCGTCGTAGAACAGCAGCCAAAGATGGAAGGGCGCAACATGCACATGATGGTCGCGCCGCTTCCCAAGGACGTACGCAAGAATTCCGGCAAGGAAAACGAAGACAAGGAGTAGCACCATGCCTAAGATGAAGACCCACAAGGGCACTGCCAAGCGCTTCCGCACCACGGGGTCGGGCAAGATCATGCGCGGCAAGGCTTTCAAGAGCCACATCATGACCAAGAAGTCCCAGAAGCGTAAGCGTAACTTCCGTCACGAGACGGTCGTTGCCGAGGCCGATGTGAAGGTCGTCAAGAAGAATCTGGGCAAGGCGTAAAGCGCGCAAGCCCGTATCCGTTTCAGTTGTTAGTAGGAGTTGATAAACATGGCACGTGTCAAGCGCGCAGTTAACGCCAAGAAGAAGCGTCGTACCGTATTTAAACGCGCAAAGGGTTACTACGGTGCAAAGTCCCGTCAGTATCGTGCGGCTAAAGAGCAGGTCCAGCATTCGCTGCAGTATGCCTATCGCGACCGTCGCAACAAGAAGCGCGAGATTCGCCGTCTCTGGATCACCCGCATCAACGCGGCTGCTCGCATCAACGGCCTGTCCTATTCGGTCTTCATGCATGGCCTCAAGACGGCTGGCATCGAGCTCGACCGCAAGGTGCTTGCCGATATGGCCGTCAATGACCCGCAGGGTTTCGCCGAGCTGTGCAAGATTGCCCAGAAGGCCGCCGCATAGGCACTAATTGTCATTTCGAGCGAAGGCGCGAAATCGCACCATCCAGTGGGGAGGCATATGCCTCCCCACTGTCGTTTCGAGCGCAGCAAAGCGGACCCCCCCATGTCATTTCGAGCGGAGCAATGAGGACCCCGTATCATTTCGAGCGAAGCGATGAGGTTCCCCATGTCATTTCGAGCGGAGCGAAGCGAAGTCGAGAAATCTCCCGCTATCATCTCGGGCATGGGAAATCTCTCCATTCCGCGCTCTGGCGGCCGCTCCGGTCGAGATGACACTATTTGCGCTCCGTCTGCAGCCACCGGAGCACATTGCTTGGCGCGGAGTCTTCCTCTTGCCCCAAAATGTGCTGTGGTGGTTTCCTGCATGACCATGGGGGCGCATTGCTTGGCAAAACCGCCAGGGAATGTGCTGTGGTGGTTGTGAGCGCAGTCACCAGGGCGCACTACTTGGCAGGAATCCTCATGCTCGCCACGAAATGTGCTGCTATGACCACAACACTCGCGCATGAACTAGAATGGCCACAGCGCACGTGTGGGACGCCACCGTTGCGGCAGCACTATCGCTGCCGTAATCACCTCTCGGCTTCTTTTCTTTAATTTTTTGTGAAGGGGCCCTTTGTTGGGGTATCGTTTCATTTGGAACGAACCGCATGTCAAATGCGTCCATTCCCATAGAGAGGGTAGGACCCCGTGTCTCAACTGGATTTCATCCGGGTCAAGGATCCGGAACGCATTGCCGAACTTGCGATTTTCGCAGAAGGCATCTTCAGGGAGTATTTCTCGACACTTCACGAGCCTGCGAAGGTCAATTACCTGGTAAATCACACCTTGTCGCTCGAGACGCTCACCACCGCCATTGCCGATGAGGGCTATGAGTACTACTTCGTCGATGATGCGCAGACGGGGGAGCATCTCGGGTTCGTCGGCATCAGACCCGACGACGGCTTCCTCTATCTCAGCAAGCTCTACCTCATCAAGGGCGCGCGCGGCAGGGGTCTTGGCCGCGCCGAGTTCGAGTTCGTGAAGCAACGCGCACGAGAGCACGGTCTCGGACGCATCAGGCTCACGTGCGCGCGCGACAACATCGCGAGCCTCGATCGCTACGATCACATGGGGTTCAAGAGAATCGCCTGCGTCAACAATGACGTTGGCGGCGGTTTTGAGATGAACGACTACCTGATGGAGTACACGCTCGAGGACGTTTCCTAGTCCTCGTCAACCTCGATGGCGCCGAGCGGGCACTCCTCCATGCACTCGCCGCAACCGTCGCAGCTATCCTCGTTTACAACAGAAGCGACGCTTCCGACAATGTCGAGCACGCCATTGGGGCAGGTATCAACGCAGATACCACATCCTGAGCATTCGTCGATGTCTATCGTGGGCTGGGGCATGTGCAAGCCTTTCGTCTCGGTAACATCACGTATGCAAAATAGCGGTATCCCTCCTATATAGCAATAGGTTTTTATGGCAAACATTGGCAGGAAGTCTTCAGAATCGAAGGCATACGCCACGGTCAAACTAAGAATATCTAAGTGTTACATATTGGTAACAGGTGTTATAAATAGCTTATAAAACTTGACAATAGGACACTTAGATTTCATAATGCTCAATGTAAATATATACGTAATTCCACATGAAGGAAGGCATAGATATGAGCAAGATTATTGGTATTGACCTTGGCACGACCAACTCGGCCATGGCGGTTCTCGAGGGCGGCGAGCCTACGATTATCGTCAACGCGGAAGGTGATCGCACCACTCCGTCCGTTGTCGGTTTCCGCAAGGATGGCGAGCGCGTCGTCGGCAAGGCAGCAAAGAACCAGGCTGTTACCAACCCCGAGAACACCGTTGCGTCTATCAAGCGCTTCATCGGTCGTAATTATGATGAGACCGAGTCCGAGCGTGCGACTGTCGCCTACAACGTTGTCAAGGGCAAGGACGGCCGTAACATGGTGCAGATCGACGGGCATGACTACACGCCCGAGGAGATTTCGGCCATGGTGCTCCAGAAGCTCAAGGCTGACGCCGAGAAGTACCTGGGCGAGCCGGTGACCGAGGCTGTCATCACCGTTCCGGCTTACTTCAACGATGCACAGCGTCAGGCAACCAAGGACGCTGGCAAGATCGCCGGCCTCGAGGTCAAGCGTATCATCAACGAGCCTACCGCAGCAGCGCTGGCTTACGGCCTCGACAAGAAGGGCGTCGACGAGAAGATCCTCGTCTTCGATCTCGGCGGTGGCACCTTTGACGTTTCCATCCTCGAGATGGGCGATGGCGTCTTCGAGGTTCTCGCGACCGCAGGCGACAACCACCTGGGTGGCGATGACTGGGATCAGCGCATCATCGACTGGCTGGCAGACAAGTTCAAGGCCGATCAGGGCGTGGACCTGCGCAAGGACAAGATGGCTCTGCAGCGCCTCAAGGAAGCTGCCGAGAAGGCAAAGATGGAGCTCTCCAACACGCAGCAGGCGGCTATCAACCTGCCGTTCATCACGGCTGTCGATGGCAACCCGGTCCACCTGGACTACTCGCTGACGCGTGCCGAGTTCGAGCGCATCACCGCAGACCTGCTCGAGCGTTGCAAGACGCCGGTCGAGACCGCGATGAAGGACGCTGGCCTTTCCAGCGGAGAGATTGACGAGGTTATCCTCGTTGGTGGCTCCACCCGTATGCCGGCTGTCCAAGAGGAAGTCAAGAAGATCACGGGCAAGGATCCGCACATGGGCGTCAATCCGGACGAGGTCGTTGCCATTGGCGCGGCCATCCAGGGCGGCGTGCTCGGCGGTGACGTCGAGGGCATCCTCCTGCTCGATGTGACCCCGCTTTCGCTGGGCGTCGAGACCATGGGTGGCGTCATGACCAAGATGATCGATCGCAACACGACGATCCCGACGCGCAAGACCGAGGTGTACTCCACGGCGGCCGATAACCAGACCTCCGTCGAGATTCATGTCCTGCAGGGCGAGCGTGAGTTCGCACGCGACAACAAGACGCTGGGTCGCTTCCAGCTGACGGGTATCCCGGCGGCACCGCGTGGCATCCCGCAGATCGAGGTCACGTTCGACATCGACGCTAACGGCATCGTTAACGTGTCCGCCAAGGATCTGGGCACGGGTCAGGAGCAGAAGATCACGATCTCCGGTTCCACGGCTCTGTCCGACGAGGAAGTCGACCGCATGGTGGCCGACGCCCAGGATCACGCGGCCGAGGACGAGGCCCGCAAGGCCGAGGTCGAGACCCGCAACCAGGCCGACTCGATCGTCTACGCGACCGAGAAGACCCTGAAGGATCTGGGCGACAAGGTTCCGCAGGCGTCCAAGGACGAGGTCGAGGCAGCCATCGCAGCCGTCAAGACGGCTCTCGAGGGCAGCGATGTCGACGACATCAAGGCCAAGACCGAGGCTCTGCAGCAGGCAAGCTACAAGCTCGCCGAGATTGCGTACGGCAACGGCCAGCAGGCTGACGGCCAGCCGGGTAACACCGCAAGCGGTTCGTACGACACCAACGCCGGTGGCGACGAGGTCGTCGATGCCGACTACGAGGTCGTTGACGACGAGAAGGACAACTAATCATGTCCGCCGCGCAGAAAGACGATACGCTCAAAGGGGCTGCCACTGGCAGCCCCGAGGGCGCTAGCCCCGTAGACGAGAACGTCGAAGAGGCCATCGAAGCCGAGGTCATCGAGGAGCAAGACGAGGTCCAGGAGGACACTCCCAATCTCTTCGAGGCCATCACGGCTGAGGTGACCGAGCTGCGCGATCGCTACGCGAGGCTGCAAGCAGAGTGGGATAACTACCGCAAGCGCACGCAGGCAGAGCGTGAGTCCGAGCGTGTGCGTGCCTCGGAGAACCTCGTCATGGACTTGCTCCCCCTGCTCGATGACCTCGAGCGTGCCATCAAGCACGCGAGGGAGACGGGCGAAGGCGGCACCCTGACGGATGGCGTCGAGGCGATCCAGAACAAGTTCCTGCAGATTCTGGAGAAACACAAAGTCACGCAAATCGCCGCGCTGGGCGAGCCGTTTGATGCGATGCAGCATCAGGCAGTTGGCACCGAGGAGGACGCAAGCGTCCCCGAAGAGACGGTCGTCAATGTGTTCCAGCAAGGCTACAAGATGGGCGAGCGTGTCATACGCCCCGCAATGGTCGTGACGAGCACCGGAGGTCCCGCACGGGAGCCGCAAGGAGCTAACGAGTAATAGTCGGGGAAACGCGTTCGTAAGGGCGCGTTTCTTCTTGTAGATAGAAAGGTGGAAGACGCATGTCAAAGAACTACTACGACATACTCGGCGTGAAGAAGTCCGCTTCCGCCGATGAGATAAAGAAGGCGTTTCGCAAGCTCGCCCAGAAGCATCATCCCGATGCGGGCGGCGATGAGGAGACGTTCAAGGAGATTAACGAGGCTTACGAAGTCCTCTCTGATCCCGAGAAGAAGGAGCAGTACGACACCTACGGAACCGTAGGCAACTTCGCCGACCAGGCTGGCGCCTGGGGCGGTGCGGGTCAGGGATGGCCCGGCGGTGGTGGTCGTACCTACACCTACACTTCCAGTGGCGATGGCGCGGGCTTTGATTGGTCCGACATATTCAGCAACATTCGCGGTGGCGATGGGGCGTTCGGCAGCGATTGGGATTTCAACGTCAATCGGGCGCATAAGGGCCAGGACCTCCAGACCTCCATCGAGCTTACGTTCGACGAGGCGTTCAAGGGCACGACGAAGAAGGTCTCGATCAGGATTCCGAGCACGGGCGATACCGAGACGGTCACGGTCAAGGTGCCGGAGGGCGCCGTTGACGGCGGCAGGTTGCGGTTCCGTGGCAAGGGCGAGCACGGCACCAACGGCGGCGAGCGAGGCGACTTGCTCATCGTCACGAAGATTGCCGAGCATCCCGTGTTCAAGCGCGAGAAGGCGGATGTCGTGATGGAGCTCCCCGTCAGCATCGACGAGGCGATACTCGGCGCGAGCATCGTCATTCCCGCCCCAGACGGCACGCGCGTCAAGCTGCGCGTCCCCGCGGGCACGCAAGACGGCAAGGTCCTGCGCGTCAAGGGCAAGGGCGCCAAGGACGTGAAGGGCAAGAAGGGCACGGGCGACCTGCGCATCAAGGTGAAGGTCGAGACACCCAAGAACCTCAACGCCGAGCAGAAGAAGGCTATCGAGGAGTTTCGCGCTGCATCTCCTTCGCCGGATACGCTGCGAAGCGCCTTGAACGATCAGATGAAGGCCGTCAAGGCATAGGACAAGGAGCGCGTTATGGCACAGACAGATAGGAACAAGCCGCTCTACATGATTAGCGTCGCAGCCGATCTTGCCGGGCTTCATCCGCAGACCCTGCGCATCTACGAGGCAAAGGGTCTCGTGTCGCCCCAGCGCACGAGTGGCAACACACGCATGTACTCGCAAGCTGACGTTGATCGCCTGGAGCTCATCGGCAGGCTTACGGACGAAGGCATCAATCTGGCCGGCGTCATGCGCATCCTCGACCAGAGAGAGCGCATGCGCGAGATCCAGGCGGAGGCCGATAAGCTGCGCGAGGAGGTCGAGCGCCTGCATGATGCCATGCACGAGCTCGAGATGCGCCAGACAATCGCGACGCTCATGAACAAGCCAGACCATTCCAGGCTCCTGAGCGAGGGATTCTCCGGCTTGTAATGCACATCGTTTGCATTACTGCATTACGTAAATTGAAAAGAAGTGGTCGCGTGGTTTCCTTCGAGGAACTTCGCGGCGTGCATATATAACTGAATAGTGGAGGAATAAAAATGAGAATAGACAAATTGGCGGTCACCGCGCAGGAGGCTTTGCAAAACGCAATCTCCATAGCGGCAGACATGGAGGCGGCGGCAGTCGAGCCAGAGCACTTGCTCAAGGCGCTGCTCGACTCCAACGAGGGAAACCTGACCGCAATCATTGAAAGGATCGGCGCAGACCCGCGTGCGATCGACATGGCGATAACTGAAGATTTGGAGAAACAGCCCAAGGTTTCGGGCACGATGCCCAATGTGAGCCAGCGGTTGGCAGCCGTCGTCGATGATGCTGTCAAAATCGCAGGCAAGATGGGTGATGCCTTTGCGACTACCGAGCATTTGCTCATAGCCCTGACCGAGGACAAAGGTGAGGCGGGCAAGGAGCTTTCGCTTGCCGGTGTGACGCGCAGTCGCGTCGAGCAGGTCTATGAGGAGCTGCGCGGCGATACGCGCGTGACCGATCGCGACTCGAAGACGCAGTTCGAGGCGCTCGAGCAATATGGCAAGAACCTCACGCAAGAGGCTCGTGACGGCAAGCTCGACCCTGTCATCGGTCGTAACGACGAGATTCGTCACACCATCCAGGTCCTGGCGCGTCGTACCAAGAACAATCCGTGCCTCATTGGCGAGCCGGGCGTCGGCAAGACGGCCATCGTCGAGGGCCTTGCCCAGCGCATCGTCGCGGGTGACGTCCCTTCGACGCTGCTCAACAAGGAGATCGTGGCGCTCGATCTGGGCTCCATGGTCGCGGGTGCCAAATACCGCGGCGAGTTCGAGGACCGTCTCAAGGCGGTGCTGCGCGAGGTCGAGCAGTCCGATGGCAACATCATCCTGTTCATCGACGAGCTGCATACCATCGTGGGCGCTGGCGCGAGCGAAGGTTCGCTCGACGCGGGCAACATGCTCAAGCCTGCCCTAGCGCGTGGCGAGCTGCACGCCATCGGTGCGACCACGCTCAACGAGTACCGCAAGTACATCGAGAAGGACTCCGCACTCGAGCGCAGGTTCCAGCCCGTCATGGTAAGCGAGCCCTCCGTCGAGGAGACGGTCTCGATTCTGCGCGGCATCAAGGAGAAGTACGAGATCCATCACGGCGTGCGCATCCAGGACTCGGCCATCGTGGCCGCAGCCCAGCTGTCCAACCGCTACATCACGGATCGCTTCCTGCCAGACAAGGCCATCGACCTCGTGGATGAGGCTGGTAGCCGCCTGCGCATGGAGATCGACTCGTCCCCGATGGAGATTGACCTGCTCGACCGCATGCTCACGCAGATGCAGATCGAGGAGCAGGCGCTCATGAAGGAGGATGACGAGCTTTCCAAGCAGAGGCTTGAGGAGCTGCGTGGCCAGATCGCCGAGCAACAGCAAGAGCTCGACAAGCTGCGCGCCGAGTGGTCCAACCAGAAGGACGCCATCAACCGCGTGCGCGAGATCAAGGCGGAGATAGACCAGGCGCAAAATGACGAGGACCGTTGCACGCGCGAGGGCGATCTCGTGGCGGCATCCGAGATTCGCTTTGGCAGGATTCCGCAACTCAAGGCAGAGCTCGAGGAGGCAACGGCCGTGCTCGAGGCGTCTCAGGACGATGACAGCATCCTCAAGGAGGAGGTTACCGCCGAGGATATCGCCGATGTCGTGAGCAGCTGGACGGGCGTGCCCGTGAGCAAGATGATGGAAGGCGAGATGGCCAAGCTCGTTGGCCTCGAGGACACCCTGCATGGGCGCGTCATCGGCCAGGAGGAGGCCGTGCATGCGGTTGCCGGCGCCATCAGGCGCAGCCGCAGCGGTCTTTCCGATCCGGACAGGCCCATTGGCAGCTTCTTGTTCCTCGGCCCCACGGGCGTGGGCAAGACCGAGCTCACCAAGGCGCTCGCGGAGGCACTCTTCGATGACGAGCGTGCGATGGTACGCATCGACATGTCCGAGTACATGGAGAAGTTCAGCGTGCAGCGTCTCATCGGCGCGCCCCCGGGATACGTCGGCTACGAAGAAGGTGGCCAGCTGACCGAGGCCGTGCGCAGGCACCCATATTCGGTCATCCTGCTCGATGAGATCGAGAAGGCGCATCCGGATGTCTTCAACGTGTTGCTGCAGGTGCTTGACGATGGCCGTCTGACCGATGGCCAGGGTCGTGTCGTGAGCTTCAAGAACTCGATCATCATCATGACGAGTAACCTTGGCTCGCAGTTCATCCAGGAGTTCATGGAGACGGGTGACAAGGACGCGATGGATGCTGCCATCCAAAACGCCCTGCGTCAGTCCTTCAGACCGGAGTTCCTCAATCGTATCGACGAGATCATCACGTTCACCTCGCTCGATATGGAGCACCTCGAGAAGATCGTGGACCTGCAGCTTGAGAAGGTGCGCGAGCGTCTGGCCGAGCGTCGCATCACGCTCGAGCTTACGCCCGCCGTGCTGGAGCGCCTGTCGCTCGACGGATTCGACCCGCTCTTCGGTGCGCGTCCGCTCAAGCGCCTCATCCAGCACGAGGTTGTCGACCGCGTCGCCAACGAGATGGTCTCCGGCCATCTGCAGGAGGGCGACACGATTACCATCGACCTCGACGAGGACGGCGACTACACCGTGACGATCGGGGAGTAGCGACAGCTCGAAGATGTGAGCAAACTATGTAGAAAGGGGGTCAGTTTCTGAAGCTGGCTCCCTTTTTCATGTGGGGACAATCTTTACTGTTATCATCGAGCGTATGGAAGAGACGCAGCAACACATGCAGCCTATACAGGGTCTGAGCACGGCAGAAGTCAACGAGCGTATCGCCGCCGGCAAAGTCAACGAGAACGCCGATGTGCATACGCGCAGCATCCCGCGCATCGTGCGCGACAACATCTGCACGCTCTTCAACCTCGTCAACATCATCCTCGCCGTCGCCATCTTCTGGACGGGTTCGTATCGCAACCTCCTGTTCATGGCGATCATCATCTGCAACATCGTCATCGGCATCTACCAGGAGGTGCGCTCCAAGCTCACCATCGATCGCCTCTCGGTCATCACCTCATCCAAGGCGCACGTCATTCGTGACGGCAGGCAAATGAACATCATGCTCGACCAGATCGTCCTCGACGACGTCATCATGCTCGAGCGTGGCGACCAGGTGCCTTCGGACTGCGAGGTCATCGAGGGCTCGTGCAGCGCTAACGAGAGCCTGCTCACGGGCGAGGCGGACCTCGTGCCGAAAAAGGTGGGCGACGAGCTGTATTCCGGAAGCTTCATCAGCTCCGGTTCCTGCATCGCGCGCGTCACCGCCGTGGGTGCGGACAACTACGCGACAAAAATCAACAACGAGGCCAAGGTCTATCGCAAGGTGCGCTCCGACATCATGGAGTCGCTGCGCAAGATCATCAAGTTCGTCACCGTTCTCATCGTGCCCCTCGGTGCCGCGCTCGTCATCAAGGAGTGCTGGCTTGGCGGCGGCACGATCGATTCGGCGATCCTGCATACCTCGGCAGCGCTCGTCGGGATGATTCCGCAGGGGCTCATCCTGCTGACCTCGGCCGTGCTCGCCGTGAGCGTCATTCGTCTCGCACAGCACAAGGTGCTCGTCCAGGAGCTGTACTGCGTCGAGACGCTCGCTCGCGTCGATGTTGTGTGCCTCGACAAGACGGGTACCATCACCACGGGCGAGATGGACGTCGACGAGGTCATTCCCTTCGATGGCGTGCCCTATGACGAGGCCTTGCACGCGCTCGTCGCGCTTGATGCGCTCTCGAAGGACGATAATGAGACCGCCAAGGCCATCAAGGCCTACATCACCGGGCTCGAAGAGCGCCCCGATGCTCCCAAGGCCGTGCAGGGCGAGACGCGTTACGTGCCGTTCTCCTCCGAGCGCAAGTATTCGGGCGTCTGCTACGGCAGCGATGCCGGCAACTATGCCATGGGTGCGGCCGAATTCGTCCTGAAGGGGTCTGACGAGTTGCCCGAGGTGCTCGAGAAGATCGAGCGGCTTGCGGGCGTGCGTCGCGGGCTCGTGCTCGCCAAGGGCGCCGACTTCGACAAGGAAGACGAGATCGTCGGGCCGGTCGAGCCGCTCGCGCTCATCTTCATCCGCGATCGCGTACGTCCCACGGCAGCCCAGACGCTCGACTACTTCAAGCAGCAGGGCGTGCGCATCAACATCATCAGTGGTGACGCAGTCGAGACGGTGTCGAACATCGCTGCTTCCGTGGGCGTGCCCGATGCCGACAAATGTATCGATATGAGCACCGTGACCACCGAAGAGGAGCTGCGCGAGGCGGCGCGCACCTGTCGTGTCTTCGGGCGCGTGAGTCCCGCGCAGAAAAAGCAGCTCGTCGTGGCGCTGCAGGATCAAGGCCATACCGTCGCCATGACCGGTGATGGCGTGAACGACGTCCTCGCGCTGCATGCGGCGGATTGTTCGGTCGCTATGGGCACAGGGTCGGATGCCGCGCGCAGCATCGCCCAGCTCATACTGCTCGACGATGACTTCGCCTCGATGCCACCCGTCGTCGCCGAGGGTCGTCGCTCCATCAATAACCTGCAGCGGTCGGGCTCGCTGTTTCTTGTCAAGACGATCTTCTCCGTTGTCATGTCGCTCATGTTCATCTTCATCGTGAGCTATAACTATCCCTTCGTGACCATCCAGCTCACGCTCATCGATGCCTTTACCGTGGGCATCCCGTCCTTCGTCCTCGCGCTCGAACCCAATCGCGACCTCATTCGCGGCGAGTTCCTACGCAACGTCATCACACGTGCCATACCGGGAGCCATCTGCGTCATAACCTCGGTCGCCATCGCCGTCATATTCTGCTTCGTGACTGGTCACTCCCAGGATCAGTTCTCGACGATGTGCGTCGTCCTCACCTGCGTTTCGGGTGTCAACCTCGTCATACGTCTTTCGATTCCCTTCAATTACATACGTACGGCGCTGCTCATTGTCATTCTCGCGGGACTGGTGCTCGGCATATTCGTCTTTGGCCCCGTCTTCATGCTCGTGCCGCTCACGGGTGAGATGGCCATCGCCACTCTCGTTGCCGGGCTGTTCATCACGGTTCTCTTCAACGTCCTCTTTAACGTCGCGCTCGATCGGGAACGCGCCTATCTCGACTCGCTTGCCGGCGAATAGGCGTCCCCTGAGAAAATGAGACAGTTGCTCAGAGCAACTGTCTCATTCGTGCCATATGCCGCCTGAACGGCTATAATCCGCGTATTATGTTGCCCCGATTTCACTGGTCCGATATCACGACCGTCGGTCACTACCTTGGCGTGCTCATCCTGATGACGGGCGCGGCTATGTGCGTGCCCGCCGTCATCGCGCTTGTTTTCGGGGAGTTCCGCCAACTCGGGGCTTTCATCGTCGGCATCGGCGTATGCCTGACCGTCGGATCAGCGCTGCGCTTCCTCAAGGCGCGCGGGCTTGACCGGCGTCGAGCGCTGCTCCTCGTGGGTTTTGGCTGGATTGTCATCGGCATCGTCTGCGCGGTGCCGCTGCTCCTGTCCGGCTCGTTCAGCTCGTGGTTCGACGCGCTCTTCGATTCCGTTTCGGCACTTACCACGACGGGCGTGACGCTCGTGCATGATGTCGACTCCCTGAGCTACTCGCAGATTACCTGGCGCGTGATCATGTCGTTTGGTGGCGCGTTGACGGTCGTCGTCATTGCCATGTACTCCGGATTCTTTGGCGAAGGCTCGCGCGTCTTCATGATGAACGAGCGCCGCGACGGGGAGCGTACGCGGGCACGCATCAGCGAGACCTGTCTTTCGGTCCTGCGCGTATACGGGAGCTTTGCCCTTGTCGGGGCCCTTGCCGCGACGGTGATCTGCCTGTTTTTGGGGCTGCATCCCGTCGATGCGATCATGAACGGCTTCTGGCTTGCCCTAACCGCCATCGGCACGGGTGGCTTCGTGCCCCACACCTCCGACCTCATCTATTACCATTCGCTTCCCCTGCAGTTTGTGCTGAGCGCCCTCATGATTGCCGGTGCGATCAGCTTTGCCGTGTACGCCTATGCACGCGCTGGACGTTTCAAGCACATCAAGCGCAACGCAGAGCTGCGCGTATATGCCCTGTGGATCGTGGTGCTCGTCGCCTTCGTGACATGGATCATGACGCGCGAGGACATCTTCACGAGCTTGGGCGGCCTCATGCAAAACGGCCTCTCCACGGTTATCTCCGCTGCGACCACCTGCGGCATGCAAGCGGTCTATCCCGAGCAGATCGGCGGCACCATAACGGACGGCGTGGTCATCCTCGTCATCGTCGCGACCCTCTTTGGCGCCTGCGCGTATTCCTCGGGCGGCGGCATCAAGTTCGTGCGCATCCTGCAGGTGCTACGCTGGATCAAGTACTCGATTCTCGTGCGCCTGGCTCCCGATAACGCACGCGTGCGCATCAAGTACGAGCACTTCGGATCGCAGACGCTGAGTTCCGAGGACGCGATGATCGCGATGACGGTCTTCATCCTGTATCTGGGTACGGCGGCACTCGGTTCCATGGCCTTCATCGCCTTTGGCAACGACGCCCTCAACTCGGTTTTCGAGGCCATCAGCTACGTGACCAACTGCGGCATGACGACCGAAATCACGCAGGCTGGCCTACCCTTTGGGCTCAAGATCGTCGCCCTGCTCCTCATGTGGGCCGGGCGTGTCGAGTTCATCGCACTCATCGGCGCCATTGTCGGCATCCTCATTTCGTTGCATCCCGACAACCTCTTCAGTAACGACAGGTCACGTGACCTGCGCATATTCAAGCGCAAGAATAGCGGTGGATTGGCTTGGCGCAGTCGCAAGCGCCAGGAATCAAAGCAGCGCGGAAAGATGCTTGCCGTGGCGGGAATGCTCGTCCTCAGCCTCGGCTGCCTTGGTGTGGGCGCACCGGCGGCAAGTGCCGTCTCGAACGGTGCACAGGTTCCCGTGCACGAGGTGGAGTCGCTGAGCAACCCATCGACCTACAGCTCGGTGGATATTCATGCGCTGCTTTCCGCGGGCACGCGCCAGAACGACAGGGAGGTCGTCTTCACGGGCGAGGCAACGGGATCTCCCATCATTGCCGATGCCAATCATGTGTGGGTAAACGTGAAGAATGGCGGCGCGATGGTCGGTGTCTACATGGACGCGCAGCTTGCCGAGCAGATCACGCATTACGCACGCTACGAGCATACGGGTGACATGATTACCGTACAGGGTGTGTATCACCTGGCTTGCGCCGACCATAACGGCGAGCTCGAGGTGCATGCCGAGAGCATCGAGGTCAATGCCCAAGGTGAGAGCTGGGCTAGCACCGTCAGCCCCGCGATGTATGTCTTCGGCATCATCTTCATCGTGCTTGGATTCGCCCTGACGCTTTTGCGTCAGACCTTGCACGGAAGGATGCGGCTCAGGAATCTGTTCAAGTGGGAGAGAAGTTGACGAAGGGCCGATAGGCGATTCGTTCATGGCTATAATAGGCACGGCAAGGAGGAGAGGCATGAAAGCGGTATTTCAGAGGCACGTGCAAAAGAAGGGCAGTCCGGTCATCGGCATGCTTGTCGTGCTCGCCTCGATTTGTGTCTTCCTCGCCTTCCTCGCCGTGGTCACGGTTGTTGTGCATCTTATCGTGATGTAGGCGGCCATCTTGATTACTCGGCTTCATCTGGAGGACTGGCGTATCATCGGCCATTACCTTGGCGTGCTGATTCTGCTCGTCGCGATCGCCATGATACCGCCCTTCATCATGTCCCTCTGCCTCTCCGAGTTCTCGACGGCAGTCGACTTCCTGCTCTCCATCGGCATCACGGGCATCGTGGGGAGCGTCTTGCTTTTCTCGAAGGTCGAGCTCGCCACGCTCGATTGGCGTCAATCCCTCGTCATCACCGGCCTGTGCTGGGTGGTCCTCTCCGTATTTGGTGCCCTGCCGCTGTGGATGTCGGGCCATTATGATGGGTATCTTGACGCGTTCTTCGAGTCGGTCTCGGCATTCACCACGACGGGCATGTCGCTTTGCGTCGATGTGGATCACATGGCCCTGTCACTTTCCATTTGGCGCTGTCTCATGCATCTCATCGGCGGCATCGGCGTTGTCGTCATCGCGCTCGCGCTCGGTGTCTTTGGCACGGGGTCGGCGGCTGCGTCGTTGTACCATGCCGAGGCGCGCATGGGGCAGGTCATGCCCGGTATCAAGCAGACCTCGCAGTTCATCTTGAAGCTGGCCGCGGTCGTCGTTGTGGTGGGTACTCTTGTCTGCATCATTCCGTTGCTTGCCGTTGGCACTGAGCCCCTGCGTGCGGTGATCAACGGCTTCCTCGTGACGGCGGCCGCCTTCTCGACGGGAGGCATGACGAGCAGCGCTTCGGGCATCATCGCGTTTCATAGCTGGCCGCTCGAGGTGTTCGCGCTCGTCCTTGCCGCCTTTGGGTGCATCAACTTCGTGCTCTACGGTGACATCTGGAAGGGCATATTCCGCAACTTCTTCAAGGACATCGAGATTCGCACGATCTTCGTCTGGGTTACGTTGCTCGCGATACTCATGGCCTTTGCCCTGGCGGGCTCGTATTTCACCACGACGGGAGGGGTCGTGCGACGTGGCTTGTTCGAGGTGCTCTCGGGCGGCTTCAACCTTGGCTTCTCGACGCTCCAGGGCGGCCAGGTTCTCTTCGCCATGGGTTCGGGAGCGCTCTTCGTCATCATCTTGTCGATGACGATCTGCGGCTCCTCGTCCTCGGCATCGGGTGGCATCAAGGCGCTGCGCATCGGCATCATCGCGCGCTCCGTCGTGCAGGCCATCCGCGAGGCGCTCGCTCCCGACCGTGCGCGTCCTCGCACCTTCTACTTCCAGAAGGGCCGGCATCGCCTCACGCCGGAGCTCGTGTCCTCGGCCATGATCATTTTCCTGCTCTACATGGTCACCTACGCCGTTGGTGCCATCGCCGGCATCGCCTATGGCTACGAAGCGCTGCCCGCGATTTTCGACTCCGTCTCGGCGGCATCGAACACGGGGCTTTCGTTGGGTGTCGCCGCACCCGGCATGCCCAACGGTCTCGAGATCATCTACATTTTCGAGATGTGGCTCGGCCGTCTTGAGTTCATCGCGATCCTGGCGATGGTCGTCGAGATGCTTGCCTTCCTCGTTCCGCGTCGACGCTCGAAGTGGGTGCGGAGGAAAAAATGACAAGGCGCATGACATGCAGCTTCGTCCTTGCGTGTGTCCTGGCGCTCGCGGGCATGATGCTGCCAGCGTTTGCCGCGCCATCGGACACCCAAAATGTTGGTGGTGGCAATCTCGAGATCGGCTCTCTTTCAGATCGCTTCGAGTCTCTCGACAAACTCGGGAACTCCCTGACCGACGAGGAAAACGTTGTCATCGAGACGCGCGTAGGCGTCCTGGTTTCGACGAATCGCGCCCTCAACAACAGCGAGGTGAGCTTTACGGGCGAGGCCGTGGGAGGCGTCGTCAATGCGGGCGAAGGGTACAAGTGGGCCAACATCAGCGGTACCTCAAACGCCGTCATCAGCGTCTACCTGTCCGATGACCTTGCCAAGCTCATCCAAAACGTGGGCGATTACCATACGACGGGCACTACGCTCAAGATCACGGGCACCTACCACATCGCCTGTCCGGAGCACGAGGGCGAGCTTGACGTGCATGCATCTGCCGCCGAGGTCACAGACAACGGTGGCCCGGTGACGCACATGGTCGTGCCGGGGCGTCTCGAAGCCGCGCTGGCGCTCTGTGCGGTTGCGGGTCTATTCCTCATGCTCTACTTGCTCGCACGGCGGTATTTCCAGAGAAAGGCGCAGCCATGATGTCCTTTGATCGCCTTGCCTATCGCGATTCAATGCGCGAGGCATTCGAGGAGGCAAACGCCAGGCTTACGCGCGAGGGCAAGCCCTGCGAGCCAGGCTGCGTCGTATCGCTTGACCGGGGATATCCGCTCGTGTGCACGCCGCGCACAACCGAACGTGCCGAGCTTGCGACCTCCATCAAGAAGAGCGATGATAGCATCGTGGCGGTGGGGGATTGGGTGGCGCTGCATCATCCGCATGGCCACGAGAAAGCCGTCATCGAGTGCGTGTTGCCCCGTCGCAACGAGATCGCGCGCGTCAAACGCATCGGACGCGAGCGACAACCGCGTCGTCAGGTGCTGGCCGCCAATGTCGACATCGTGCTCATCTGCCAGTCCCTTACGGGCGAGGGGATTGACGAGGGGCTGCTCGTGCGGCAGATGGTGGCCGTCGCGGGATGCAAGGCGACGCCGGTTTTCGTGCTTACGAAGGGAGACATGGCAGACGAGGCCGCCATCGAGGCCATCCGCGAGCGCATTCGCCTCATCGCCCCGGAGGTGCCCCTCTTCGTTGTCTCCGTCGAGGACGAGGCGTCCATCGACGAGCTGCGCGGCATCTTCTCCGATTACACGACGGGGCTTTTGCTCGGGGAAAGCGGTGTCGGTAAATCGTCGCTCGTCAACGCGCTTTTGGGCGAGGAGGCTCTGGCGACAGGCGATGTGCGCGCATCGGACGACAAGGGGCGCCATACCACGGTGGCACGGCGCATGATACCGCTGCCGCAGGGCGGTCTCATCATCGATGCACCGGGTCTGCGCACGTTGCAGATTCTCGACATGGAGACGAGCCTTAAGCTCGCCTTCGACGACATCGCTGAGGCATCCCTCGGTTGCCGCTTTCGCGACTGCACCCATGGCGACGAGCCGGGCTGTGCCGTACGCGACGCTATCGAGCCCGTGCGCCTTGCCGCTTTTCGCAGACTTCTTGCGAACGAGCGCTAGTCGTCCATAATATCGCCCACGGCCAGTATTCTTCGTAGAGATACATAGCGGAGGAAAAATGAGCAAGAGCGGTAACCTGACCATCGTCCTGCAGGCAGGCGGCGAATCCCGGCGCATGGGCCGCAGCAAGGCCACTGTTCCCTTTTTGGGCGAGCCGCTCATCTGGCGCGGTATCAACCGCCTGCTTCCGCTGGCAGACGAATTCATCATCACCACCAACGAGCCCGAGAACCTCGATTTTCTCGATGATTTGGTCGAACTTGGAAAGATTCGCCTCGTCACCGATGAGTACGACCAACGCGGTGCCCTGCGTGGCGTCTACACGGCCATCAACGCGGCATCCAACGAGTACGTGGCACTCGTCGCATGCGACATGATCTTCCCCTCGCGCAACCTTATCAGCGCCGAGCTCGAGGCGCTCATGGAGGAGGGCGTGGATGCGGCTGTCCCCAGGACGAAGCACGGCTACGAGCCCTTCCATGGCGTTTACCGGCGCTCGAGCTGCTTGCCCGTCATCCACGAGGCGACGGAGGCGGGCGAGGCAAAGGCGAATGCCTGGCTCGATAAGATCGACGTCGTGGAGTTCGACGGGCAGCGTGTTGCCGAGGCCGAGCCACGCGGCGGATGCTTCATCAACGTGAACACGCCCGAGGAGCTTGCCGATGCCCAGGAGCGCATTCTCTCGGGCAAGATAGCCGAGCGCGAGGAATTCGAGTAACGCCCCCGCTGCCATTTCCGCCTTTCAATCTTCGTTCAAGCTTCGGGTCGTATCATCGTGCGCGGAGACGACGTGCCCCTTTGTTACGGTTTCGTGTTAATGCACCACTGCGTGGGGCGATTCTTCTCCACAAAGGCTACTATGACAACACGCAGGTTTATTCGCTCGAAAGTGAGGGCTTAACATGAATCAAAGCGGCTCCGATAGGCCGGTTCCCCCCGAGGGCGCGCAAAGCGCACCTCCCGTCACACCGCCATCCACACCCCCTGTCACCAATCAGAGTGCCCCCAAGGCAAAGCAGCCCAAGTCCAAGGACTCCAAGGGCGGCCTCAGGTCGTTCCTCTACGGATTGCTCGGCGGCGTCGTCTCCGTCGCGCTCGTCCTGTGCCTGGGTAGCTTCACCCCCGTGCTCGACGCCTTCAAGGGTGCGACGGTGACCTCCAGCAACGGCAACGTCGTCATCAGCCCCGACGAGGACGATGTGACCCTTGCCGAGGCCGTGGCGGCCAAGTGCCTCGGTTCGGTCGCGACCATCTACGTGTATTCCGACAGCGGCTCATCCAATCCGTTCTTCGGGACGAGCAGCTCCTCCAGCCAGCCTTCCTCCCTCGGCAGCGGCGTCGTCATCTCGAACCAGGGCGACACCTACTACATCGTCACCAACAGCCACGTCGTCAACGGTGCCTCGCGCGTGACGGTCACGATCAGTGATGCCAGCTACGAGGCGCAGGTCATCGGCCAGGACGAGAAGAGCGACCTTGCGGTCGTCAGCATCAAGGCCACGGGCCTGGTCCCCATGGAGTGGGGCGATTCGGCAGACCTGAGCGTTGGCGAGTGGGTCATGGCCATCGGCGCGCCCTATGGCTACGAGCAGACGGTCACCACCGGCATCGTCTCGGCCATGTATCGCTCCGATGTGCTGCAAAGCGGCACGGGCTCGAGCTCCGTCTACACCGACATGATCCAGACCGACGCGGCCATCAACCCGGGCAACTCCGGCGGCGCCCTCGTCAACGACAGGGGCGAGCTCATCGGCATCAACACCTACATCTCCTCGACCTCGCAGTCGAGCGCGGGCCTGGGCTTTGCCATTCCGTCCAACACCGTGAAACGCGTCGCCGAGCAGATCATCGCCGGCCAGCCGGTCACCCATGCCTTCCTGGGCATCACCATGGCGGCCTCGACCGATCCCGCGGGCGTGGCTGTGACGAGCGTCTACAAGGACACGGCTGCCGCAGCCGCCGGCCTTCGCACCGGTGACGTGATCACGAAGATCGACGGCGAGGCCATGACTAGCCCCAATGACGTGAGCATCGCCGTGAGCTCCAAGAACGCCGG
>ERZ836877.2600-NODE-2600-length-22844-cov-3.551494_pt1 | contig 22844 bp, 19 predicted proteins | sample MGYA00519469_ERZ836877 | MGnify/ENA primary metagenome ERZ836877 (study PRJEB31850, sample SAMEA3708809) | human gut metagenome | biome: human gut; feature: human-associated habitat; material: faeces | place: China | collected 2014 ... | reverse complement strand
TACGGCATCCCGCTGGATCCAACGTATACGGGAAAAGCCTATACCGGCATGATGAAATGGCTGGAAACCCATGGAAATGACGGTGATCCGGTACTTTTCATTCATACCGGGGGTACCCCATTATATTTTGATTTCATAGAGAAGAACATGATATGACACAAGAAAAGTGTACAAAAGGAGGGCAAAAAGATGGAAAAACAGGAAAAACCGATTCTGGTAACGCGGTCATCCATGCCGTCTTTTGAAGAATTTACGGAAATGATCCGTCCCATCTGGGATTCCGCCTGGCTGACCAACATGGGCGAGTATCACCAGGAGCTGGAACGGCAGTTAAAAGAATATATGAAAACCGACAACCTGGTGCTGTTTGTCAACGGGCATATGGCGTTGGAGATGGTGATTCAGGCGATGGAACTGACCGGAGAGGTGATCACTACCCCATTTACCTTTGCCTCTACCACCCACGCAATCGTGAGAAATGGCTTAACGCCGGTGTTTTGTGACATTGACCCGGTGAATTATACCATGGACCCGGACAAGATCGAGGCGCTGATCACAGACAAGACCTCTGCGATCATTCCGGTGCATGTGTACGGTAATTTCTGCGATGTGGAGAGGATCGAACAGATCGCGAAAAAGCATAACCTGAAGGTGATCTATGATGCGGCTCATACCTTTGGGGCAGAATATAAGGGAAAGAGCGCGGCAGCTTACGGGGACGCCAGTATTTACAGCTTCCATGCGACCAAGGTATTCAACACCATCGAGGGTGGTGCAGTGGCTTTTGGAGAGCCATGGATGGGACACCGTCTCAACTGCCTGAAAAACTTCGGTATCGTGGATCAGGAGCATGTGGTCTGGGTGGGCGGCAATGCCAAGATGAATGAATTCCAGGCGGCCATGGGTATCTGTAACCTGCGCCATGTGGACGGGGAGATCGAGAAGCGCCGCCATGTGGCAGAGCGGTATCTGGAGCATCTGGAGGGCGTGAAGGGGTTGAAGCTGCCGTCCTATGATAATCCGGACTGGAAGCCAAATTATGCGTATTTCCCGGTGGTATTTGACGGCTTTGTGGCAGGAAGAGATCTGGTGTGGGACTATCTGGCTTCCCACAAGATCTATTCCCGGAAATATTTCTATCCGCTGACCAATGAATTCCAGTGCTATCAGGGCCGTTTTTCCGGCGAACAGACGCCGGTTGCCAAATATGTGGCAGACCGGGTGCTGACGCTGCCGATGTATGCGGACCTGGCTATGGAGGATGTGGACCGGATCTGCGGGCTGCTGAAGGAAATTAAGTGATGAAAGTTAAAGGAGAACTCGAGTTATGAATATTCTTCTGACCAGTGCAGGAAGACGGACATATCTGGTAGAATATTTCAAAGAAGCGTTGCAGATGGCGGGAGTAGAAGGCCAAGTCCATACCGCCAACAGCCAGGAATGTCCGGCCTTTTATGCGGCAGATCAGTGGGTGGAGACGCCACTCATCTATGAGCCGGAATACATTCCATTTCTGCTGGATTACTGCAAACATAAGCAGATCGGCATGGTGATCCCGTTGTTTGACATCGATGTTCCGGTGCTGGCGGCCCACAGGAACGAGTTTGGGGCGATAGGAACCATTCTTGTGACTGCGGATGAGGATATTGCCCGGATCTGTAATGATAAATGGCGGATGTACTGCTTTTTAAGGGAACAGAAGGTTTTGGGTGCGGAGGGCTTTGAACTTCCGAAAACCTGGATCGACGAAGAGGAAGCGGCAGAATGTGTCCGCCGCGGAGAGACACACTACCCGTTGATGGTAAAACCCAGATGGGGGATGGGGTCTCTGTCTATCTACCAGGCGGATGATGAGGAAGAACTGAGACTTCTGGTGAAGAAGGCCCGCCGGGAGATCAGGGCCAGCTATTTAAAATACGAATCCCAGGAAAATCCGGACCAGTGTGTGCTGATCCAGGAAAAATTAAGGGGACAGGAATATGGACTGGATGTGATCCATGACCTGAAGGGAAACCAGCGGACTGTGGTGGTGAAAGAGAAAGAAGCCATGCGTTCAGGGGAGACTGACGGGGCAAAAACCGTGGATCATGAACGGCTGCGGCGGCTGGGCCAGATCCTTGGCAGTCTGACCAGACATAAGGGCAATCTGGATGTGGATGCTTTTGAAGCGGATGGAGTTTGCTATGTGCTGGAGATGAACGCCAGATTCGGAGGTGGTTATCCATTCAGCCATGCAGCGGGAGTGAATCTCCCTTATGCGCTGGTGAAATGGGCTCTGGGGCAGGAACCGGAGGAGAAATATCTGACGGCGAGAGCAGGTGTCCGGGCACAGAAGGACATCCGGATCATGATTTATAAGGAAGAGAGTAAATAATATGAACAAGGTGCTGCTGATCATTCCAGCATATAATGAAGAAGCCAATATCCAGATGGTAGTGGAAGAATTGCGTGACCATTATCCGGAACTGGACTATGTGGTCGTCAATGATGGTTCCAGCGACCGGACCGCCCAGATCTGTCGGGAAAGGGGATTCAACCTCTTAGATCTTCCGGTGAATTTAGGGCTGGCAGGCTGTTTTCAGGCGGGCATGAAATATGCCTACTACAAAGGGTATCCTTACGCCATCCAGTTTGACGGCGATGGCCAGCACCGCCCGGAATTTATCGCATCCATGGCAGAAAAAATGGAAGAAGGCTATGACATCGTCATTGGAAGCCGTTTCGTGGACAGTAAAAAAGACCATTCCATGCGGATGATCGGAAGCCGTCTGATCACGGCGGCCATCCGTCTGACCACCGGTGTGATGGTGACTGATCCAACCTCCGGCATGCGGATGTTTAACCGGGAAATGATCAGGGAATTTGCCTTAAATATCAACTACGGCCCGGAGCCGGATACGGTGTCCTATCTGTTAAAACAGGGCGCGAAGATCGCCGAGGTTCCGGTGCGGATCGCTGAGCGGGCTGGTGGCGAAAGCTATCTGAAGCCTGTGGTGGCAGTCCGTTACATGGCAAGAATCCTGATCTCCATTCTGCTGATCCAGAATTTCCGGAAACGGAGGAAGGGATAATGGCAGATCGTTGGTGTGCGCTGCTTCTGCGTACCAGTCACAACAAAGAACGTGACAATATGCTCTGGAACATTTCAGGAAGCTTTTTCTATGCCTTTGCCAGTATGGTGCTGTCCTTTCTGGTGATGCGGATCATAGGCAAAGAGCAGGGCGGTATCTTCTCTTTCGGGTTCAGCACCATTGGCCAGCAGATGTTTATCCTGGCATATTTCGGCATCCGGCCCTTCCAGGTGACTGATGGCAATGGGCAGTTCCGGTTTGGTGATTATCTCCATCACCGTTATGTGACCTGTGCTCTGGCGTTAGCGGCAGGCGGAGTGTGGTTACTGGTCAGTGGCTACACGATAGAAAAAGCGGTGGTGATCTTTTTACTGGTATGTTATAAGGTCATTGATGGTTTCGCGGATGTATACGAGTCAGAATTCCAGAGAAATGGAAACCTGCATCTGACAGGAAAATCCAACACATTTCGAACAATTTTAACAGTTGGAACATTTTTGATTGTTCTGACGATTACGAGAAATCTTCTTGCCGCCTGCGCAGCGGCAGCAGCAGCCCAGGCAGCGGGGGTTCTGATCTTTGACCAGGTGGTGATCCGCCGGCTTTCCGGTGTGGATTTTGCCTGGGACAAGGAGAAGCTGTGGACACTGACAGGCAGTACGGTTCTGCTGTTTGTGTCGGTATTTTTCGATTTTTATGTATTTTCTGCAGAAAAATATGCCATTGACGCCTATTTAAACGATGCGGCGTCCGGGTATTTTAATATTATTTTCATGCCGACGTCCATGATCAATCTGGCGGCTGGTTTTGTGATCCGTCCAGTGTTGACGACATTAACGGACGCATGGAACGGACGGGACTGGGAGAAGTTTGACGGCACGCTGAGACGTATTTCTTTGATCATCGCCGGGCTTAGCGTTCTGGCAGTGGCGGGAGCGGCAGTTCTTGGAAAACCGGTGCTGGGGATTCTGGAGCGGATCCTGGGAAGCGGATATGAAGGGTGTCTGACAGCATATTTCTGGCCGTTTGTGATCTGTGTGGCAGGCGGCGGGTTCTATGCGTTTTTGAATCTGTATTACTATGTGCTGGTGATCATGCGGAAACAGAGGATGATCTTCGGTATTTATGCGGTGATGACTGCGATCGCGGCAGTGATCTCACCGGGATTTGTGAAAGCTTATGGCATTCCGGGGGCGGCGTTCGGTTATCTACTTCTGATGCTTCTGATGACCGCCGGATTTTTCTTTTGTGAAAGATTCGCATATCGACAGGGAAAACATTGACTGATCCAGAATGTGCGACGGAAACTAGAAAAGCGTTGACCGTGTGCAGTGTGTGGGAATGAGAGCATTGGAATGTGGAAACGGCAGGCTGTGAAGTCTGAGATGGACACGAATCATGGAAAGGAAACGAATCATGGAAAGGACACGAGGATGGGAAATCCAGTGGTAGATGTGATCGTTCCGGTTTACCGGCCGGACGATAAATTTTATAAATTATTACAACAATTAAAACAACAGACCTGGCCGGTTCACAGGATCATTCTGATGAATACGGAAAAGAAGTTCTGGGATGAGTTCTGGAAGACCAGAGAAGAGCTGAATATGGAGAACCTGGAGGTCCACCACATTTCCAAGGCAGAATTCGACCATGGCGGCACCAGAAATCAGGGGGTGTCCTATTCGGAGGCGGATGTGATCGTGCTGATGACGGATGATGCAGTGCCGGAGGATGATCACCTGATCGCCAACCTGGTAAAGGGCTTTCAGAGGAAGGGGCCAAACGGGGAAATAGTTTCGTCCGTCTATGCCAGACAGCTTCCGGCTCCAGACTGCCGGATCGTGGAGCGTTACACCCGGTCCTTTAATTATCCGGAGGAAAGCCGGGTAAAGACCAAAGCGGACTTAGCTGCCATGGGAATCAAGACCTATTTCTGCTCCAATGTCTGCTGTGCTTATAACCGGAAGATTTTTGAAAAACAGGGCGGATTTATCCGGCACACGATTTTTAATGAAGATATGATCTATGCGGCAGGTGTGATCCAGGCGGGGTATGCCATCGTTTATGAGGCGGACGCAAAGGTGATCCATTCCCATAATTTAAGCCCTATGGAGCAGTTTCACCGGAATTTCGACCTGGCCGTATCTCAGGCAGACCACCCGGAGATTTTTGCAAGGCTCCCATCTGAGGGGGAGGGCATCCGTCTGGTGAAGAAAACCGCCGGATGGCTGTGTAAGACAGGAAAACCGTGGCTGGTGCCATCGCTGGTGCTGCACAGCGGGATGAAATACCTGGGTTACCGTATGGGTAAAAGGTATCAGAAGCTGCCAGAGGGCATGGTGAAGAAATGCACGATGAACCGGGCATACTGGGAGAAGAAGGGAGAAGACGCATCATGATGACAATGACATTGAGAATTGCGTTAGTTTTGGTATCGCTGGGGACATTTTCCCTGATGATGCGGAAAATCCGCCAGTCAAAATTGCAGATTGAGAGCGCCATCTTCTGGATCGTGTTTTCCATCGTGCTGGTGGTATTCAGTATCTTTCCATCAGTGGCAGATTTTGCGTCAAGACTCCTTGGAATCTACGCTACCACCAACTTTTTGTTTCTGTTTGCGATCTTCCTATTGATCGTGAAAGTATTTTACATGACCATCCACATCTCTCAGCTGGAAACCAGAGTGAAAGAACTGGTACAGCAGATGGCTTTGGAAGAAAAATGGAGAGAAGAGCAGAGTCAGATGCAGGAACGTGAGAGCCGGAGCGCAGCGGAAAAAGATGCTTATCAATACAAAAAGGAATGCAGGGAAGGGGTACAGTACAGTGAATCCGTACAGCCGGAGTGGGGGGATGGAGCCGATGAAACAGAGATGTAACTGGTGGAAAATGGCCGGAATCCTTCTGATCGTATTTCTGGCACTCTGGCATGGGCTGGAAGTAAAAGCCGGAGCAGCAGCATCCGGAAATCACTATCTTCTGATCCTTTATGGAATTCTGGTGATAGCAGCTTTTGCGAGCCTGCTTGTGCTTCAAAAGTTCTTAAAACGGTGGAAGTTAGAGCAGCTTTATCTAGTTGCCGGACTCCTTTTAGGACTTGGTTACCTATTCGTTCTGCCTCCACTTTCTGCCCCGGATGAGATCAGCCATTACGTCGGCGCTTACCAGCTATCCAGCCATATGCTGGGGAGACCTGCCAATTACCATACAGGCCATGTTCTGATCCGTCCAGAGGATTTCTTCCTGCAGGATGTGGAGGGAACGGATTCCTATACCCAGGATGAGAATGGAATCTGGAATACGTTTGAAGAGCCAGATCAGGGGAAAAACAGTTCTGCAGATGGGGATAACGACAACGAAACGAACGGTATCCTGTGGACAGAGACTCCGCAGGTGCTTGGCCAGGACTTAACTCAGAGTACCTACAACTCCATCTGGAATCGTCTGATCGCTGGCGGGAAAACATGGGCAGAGCAGCGGTTCTCATCAGAGGACATGGCAGTGACAGCCTTTCCGCCTGTGGTCACCACGCCTCTCGCCTATGTTCCCCAGGCCATTGGAATCACCCTGGCGCGCCTTTTTCATGGCAGCAGTATTCTCCTGGCCTATATGGGACGGCTGTGTAATCTGCTCTTTTTCGTGTTTATGACCTGGCTGGCCATGAAACGGATGCCATTTGGCAAAGAAGTGTTATTTGGTGCGGCGGTACTGCCTATGACCGTTCATTTATCAGCGTCCATGTCCTATGATGTGATGATCCTGGCATGTATGTTCCTGTTTACTGCCGTGTGCCTGGATCTGGCCTACCATAAAGAAAAGGTACAGATCCGCGATATTGCGCTCCTGATGGCGCTGATGGCGGTGGCAGGTCCCTGCAAGATGGTTTACGGTGTGATGATGGGTTTCTGTCTTCTGATTCCGGTAAAAAAATTCGGCAGCTGGGGCAGATGGCTTCTGTCAGCCCTCTGTGTTGGCGGAATCTGGGCAGCTGCCATGTTACTGGTCAACAGCCAGACCATCGCTGCCTATGCAACCGCCACAGACACGGTGGTTTCCTGGGCAGAGGAGCAGGGCTACAGCCTGATGTACTTAATTCATAATCCAGGACGGCTTGTGACGTTGTTTTACAATACCCTGTTGTGGCAGGGTGCATATCTGCACCAGACCATGATCGGTTCGGCCCTGGGAAATCTGGACGCCGGACTGGGCACACCATACCTGGTTGTGATGATATTGACCGTCTGTCTGATCCTGCTGGCACTGAAAAAGCCTGGAGAGACGCAGTTTATGACCACAGGAAACCGGATCTGGATCGTGATCGTATGCGCCGGATGTGCGGGACTGACCATGCTTTCCATGCTGATCGCCTGGACGCCCATGTCATCAAGCGTCATCAGTGGCGTTCAGGGTCGGTATTTCCTGCCATTTCTTCCGGTGCTGCTGCTGATATGTAAAAATGACCGGTTGATTTTGACAAAGGATATAAACCGTAGTATATTGTATTTTATGCTGGTTTTAAATAGCTATGTACTGTTTCGGACCTTCGCGGCAGTGGTGCTGCGGGTCTGATAAAAGGATATGTTTGTGGTGTCAGATTCTGGCAGCACATGAAAAAGAAAAGGAGAAAATATCATGGGAAAAATTAAAGTAACTCCATGTGAGATTGAAGGGCTGTATGTGATCGAGCCAACGGTATTTAAGGATGAAAGAGGCTATTTTGTAGAAACCTATAACCAGAATGATTTCAAAGAAGCAGGGCTGAATATGGTATTTGTCCAAGACAACCAGTCCATGTCTGTGAAGGGTGTGTTAAGAGGACTTCACTATCAGAAACATTTCCCACAGGGGAAATTAGTGCGTGCCATCCGCGGTACCGTATTTGATGTGGCAGTGGATCTGCGTACCAATTCCAAGACTTATGGAAAATGGTTTGGCGTGGAGTTATCAGCAGAGAATAAGAAGCAGTTCTACATTCCGGAGGGCTTTGCTCATGGATTTATCGTGTTATCCGATGAGGCAGAATTTGCTTACAAATGTACCGATTTCTATCATCCAGGTGATGAGGGCGGTCTGGCATGGAACGATCCGGAGATCGGTGTGAAATGGCCGATCGAGGAAGGGATGAAGCTGATCATTTCCGAGAAAGACCAGAAATGGGGCGGCTTGAAGGATACCTTTAAGTTTGAGTAAGACCTGATTTAGGAAGGATATTTTATGAATTATCTCATATCGCTGGCAAAGGATATCGTGAAAAAAAGGCGTTTGATCGGCGAACTGGCTAAGGCTGATTTTAAGAAGCGTTTTGTAGGCTCTTATTTTGGTATTGTGTGGATGTTTATCCAGCCTATCGTGACCGTTGCCATCTATTATTTTGTGTTTGGCGTAGGTTTTCGGAGCGGAGATCCCATCGAAGGGGTTCCTTACGTGCTGTGGCTGGTTCCAGGCATTGTGCCGTGGTTCTTCTTCAGTGAGGCGTTGAACACAGGAACAAACTGTCTCCAGGAGTACAGCTATCTGGTAAAAAAGGTGGTATTCCGCGTAGAGATCCTGCCGATCATTAAGATGATGTCCTGTCTCATGGTGCATCTGATCTTTGTGCTGATCATGGGCGCGCTGTTTTTATGCTTTGGCTGGATGCCGCAGATCAGCTGGCTTCAGACCATGTACTATACCTTTGCAGCCTTTATGTTATCCATTGCCCTGGTGTATTTTACCAGCGCTGTCCAGGTGTTTTTTAAGGATATGGCACAGATCGTGGGCATCTGCCTGCAGTTTGGCATGTGGCTGACTCCGATCATGTGGCAGGTAGAGCAGTTTTCCGGAAGCTCCTTTTATCCAATTTTATGTAAACTTGTAAAATTCAATCCCATGTATTACGTGGTCGTGGGCTACCGTGACAGCATGATCATGGGAAACGGGTTCTGGCAGAGACCGGGACTGACCCTGTATTTCTGGGCAGTGACCCTGCTGCTTTTACTTGGGGGGCTGAAGGTATTTAAACGGCTGCGGCCACATTTTTCCGACGTATTATAAACAGGTGCTTTCACAAAACGATTCCGGGAGCGCATACCAGGGAGTGAAGAATGGAAAACGCAATTACAGTAAAAGATGTAACCAAGATATATAAGCTTTATGACAAGCCTATTGACCGCTTAAAAGAGGCGCTGAATCCTTTTCATAAAGAGTATCATAAAAAATTTTATGCTTTGAATAACCTTTCTTTTGAAGTGAAGAAAGGCGAGACCGTAGGCATCATTGGAACCAACGGCTCCGGTAAATCCACGATCTTAAAGATCATTACCGGAGTGCTGACGCCGACAACCGGAGAGGTGGAGGTCAATGGCGTGATCTCTGCTCTTCTGGAGCTGGGCGCCGGTTTCAATATGGACTACACAGGAATTGAAAATATCTACATGAACGGCACCATGATGGGCTTTTCCAAGAAGGAAATGGACGCAAAGCTTCAGGAGATCCTGGATTTTGCGGATATCGGGGATTTTGTCTACCAGCCGGTGAAGACCTATTCCAGCGGTATGTTCGTTCGTCTGGCATTTGCCCTGGCCATCAATGTGGAGCCGGAGATCCTGATCGTGGATGAGGCGTTATCCGTAGGCGACGTATTTTTCCAGTCCAAGTGCTACCGCCGCATGGAGGAGATCCGCCAGAAGGGTACCACGATCCTGATGGTAACCCATGATATGGGCAGTATCATCAAGTATTGTGACAAGGTTGTTCTGTTAAATAAGGGCAATTTTGTAGCAGAGGGCGCACCGGGCCATATGGTGGATCTGTATAAGAAGATTTTAGCGGGCCAGATGGAAGGTCTGGAAGCTGCCAAAGATGTGGACAGCGATTTTTCCGGAGAGAATACGGAAAAAGAGCAGAAAGAAAAGACTTATCAGCTTCCTCATGGAAAGCTGATGAAAGACAGCCTGACCATCAATAGCAACCGCACCGAGTATGGAGATGGGCGTGCGGAGATCTACGATCTGGGATTATTTGACCAGAGGGGCAATCTGACCAATCTGTTATTAAAGGGTGAAGAGTTCACCATCAAAGAGAAGATCCGTTTTGCGGCGCCGATCCAGAGCCCGATCTTTACTTATACGATTAAGGATAAAAAGGGAACGGATCTGACGGGAACCAATACCATGTTCGAGGGGACGGATATCAAACCGGTGAAGGCTGGTGACGAGTACGAGGTGTCCTTTACCCAGAAAATGACCCTGCAGGGAGGCGAGTATCTGCTTTCCATGAGCTGTACCGGATTTGAGCAGGGTGAGCATACGGTGTACCACCGCCTTTATGATGTGGCGAATATTACGGTCATTTCCAATAAGAATACAGTAGGTGTCTACGATATGGAGTCTGCTGTACAGGCAGTGAAGATAGAGAGGAACCATGATTAAGGACAAACGTGACAATGGGAAAAGCGAAAGAAATGAAACGCTGAAAAGTATTTTAAATAATTATAAAGGAGACCGGAAGCGGGCATTAAAAGAACACCCGGATCTGGAAACTCTTTATGATCTGTCAGATCTGCGGGAAAATCTGCTGGAATGGTATCCCTTCCGGGAAGGGACCAGACTGCTGCAGGTGGGCTCTGGATATGGTGCGCTGACCGGAGTTTACAGTGAGAAGGCAGCACAGGTAGATGTACTGGATCCAGATGCCGGGGATTTAGAGGTCAATGAGCTGCGGCAGAAGCAGTATGAGGGCCGGGAGAATATCCAGTATATCCAGGATGAACTGTGTCATTATGTGGAGTCTGGGGCCTATATGCAGGATCAGATGGCTGATGGAGCAGAGACCGAGGCAGTGCCGGACGGAATTCACACAGACAACGCAGGTTATGACTATGTGGTTTTTGTTGGTTCCTTAGAGCCATCCAGAGCCGCAGAACAGATCCGGGCAGCGAAACGATGTCTGGTTTCAGGCGGTGAACTGATCATTGCCGCATGCAATCCGTTTGGTCTGAAATACTGGGCTGGCGCCAGGGCAGATGATCATGGATTTTCTAAGAAAACGCTGGAAACACTTCTGGGAACAGATGGCGAAGCTTCCTGGTATTATCCGATGCCGGACATCAAAGTTCCGGTTACCATTTTTTCGGATGAATATCTTCCGGGAAAAGGTGATCTGACGGACACCATCACGGCCTATGACTATCCGAAATACTTGCTGATGGACGTAGGCGAAGCCTATGACCGGGTCTGTGCAGACGGACAGTTTGACCAGTATGCCAATGGATATCTGGTGATCTGGTCGGCTGGTAAGACTGGTTGTGCCAAAGTAGTGGGTGCAGCCGGAGAAACAGGTGCAGCAGGAGAAACGGCGACAGGTGATGCAGAAGTTCTGCCCCAGGCCCACATCCAGTACGTGAAATACAACCGCACCCGCCGGGAAGAATTCCAGATCCGCACTACGATCTACGGCGATCCTGCAACCGGCGAACGCCACGTAGAGAAAACCTCGCTGGCAGTGGAAGGCGCACCCCACATCTGGGCATTTTCCTCTGATTACGTGGATTTAAGCGCCCAGCACACTGGTGTGAAATTCGTACAGCCTATCCAGGGCAGTGACCGCTGCAGCGTCCGTTTCCCGTATCTGAAGGGAAAAACCTGGTCTGAGCAGTTAGGCGAAGAGATCCAGGGCGGCAAAGTCCCGGCAGATACGGTCCGCACCGCTTTAGAACAGGTGCTGGCAGTGAAAACGGAGTGCGTGCAGAAGTTTATCGTAACACCCGAATTTACAGAAGTCTTTGGAGAGGTGGAGTCAAAAGAGGTCTGGAGTTCTCTTTCCATTTCCAATATTGACGCTTTATTTGAAAATATTTTACTGACCGATGACGGCATGTACTGCCTGGACTACGAGTGGGTATTCTCCTTCCCGATTCCAGAGACTTTCATCCGTTACCGGATCCTGTTCTATTTCCACCGCCAGTTCCACAGCCTGCTGACAGCATATCCGACCGTGGACCAGTGGCTTGCGGAATTTGGTATTGGAGAAGAAGAACAGGAGATCTTCCGCCAGATGGAAGAGCATTTCCAGCGGTATGTCCATGGGGAAAACCAGCAGATCTATCTGGAAAATTATCTGGTGAAAACGAAAAATGCCAGGGAGTTAGCCAGAGTAGATGGCGAGCTGGAGCGCACCAAAGAGCGGCTGGAGCAGGTAAAGCTGCAGAGCCACCAGAAGGACACGGAGATCCGCAAGATCACAGAGGTCCAGCGTCTGACCAACAACCATGTGACCAACCTGGAAGTGATCATTTCCAATCTGCGCCATGAAAATGAAGAGCTAGGTAAGGCATTGACTTATTATCACAAGCATGAGGCTGTCATTTTCAAGGTACGACGGAAGCTAGGCGAAGCATTTAATAAAAAATTCCCGAAGGGCAGCCTGAAACGGAAAAAACTGTCCTATATGAAGGAATATGTGTTCCATCCGTTCCGTTCCCTGAAGCTGTATACGTCAGAAGAAGGCAAAAACTTAAAAGACGGCGATTTCTCCATCGGTTCGGTGTACCGGGAACATGGAAAACTGCATTTCCCGAAGGTGGAGAATCCGCAGGTATCCATCGTGATACCGGTTTACAACCAGATCCACTATACTTACGCCTGTCTGGTGTCTATTTTAGAGCATACCAAGGACGTCACTTATGAGGTGATCATCGCTGATGATGTGTCTACAGATGCCACCGAGCATTTAAGCCGCTATGCGGAAGGTCTGGTGATCTGCCGCAATTCTACCAATCAGGGGTTCCTACGCAACTGCAACCAGGCGGCGAAAGCAGCCCGCGGGAAATATGTGATGTTCTTAAATAATGATACCCAGGTGACGGAAGGCTGGCTTTCTTCCCTGGTGGATCTGATCGAGTCCGATCCGGCCATCGGCATGGTAGGCTCCAAGCTGGTTTACCTGGATGGAAGATTACAGGAGGCTGGCGGCATCATCTGGAGCGATGGTTCCGGCTGGAACTATGGACGTCTGGATAACCCGGACAAACCGGAATATAACTACGTGAAGGATGTGGATTACATTTCCGGTGCGGCGATCCTGTTATCGAATGATCTGTGGAAGCAGATCGGCGGATTTGATACCCGCTTTGCACCGGCATACTGTGAAGATTCCGATCTGGCCTTTGAGGTGAGAAAAGCCGGATACCGGGTGGTATATCAGCCATTGTCCAAGGTGATCCATTTTGAGGGTGTGTCCAATGGAACTGATGTCCAGGGAAGCGGCCTGAAACGGTATCAGGTGGTAAATAATAAAAAACTCCGGGAAAAATGGGCGGCGGAGCTGGCATGTCAGTGTGAGAACAACGGCAATCCAGACCCATTCCGGGCCCGTGAGCGGAGTATGGGCAAGAAGATCATCCTGGTGGTGGATCATTATGTGCCGACTTATGACCGGGATGCTGGTTCCAAGACCACGTTCCAGTATCTGAAGATGTTCCTGAAAAAAGGTTATGTGGTGAAATTCCTGGGAGATAATTTCCTCCATGAGGAACCGTATTCTACCACTTTACAGCAGATGGGTATCGAGATCCTCTATGGACCGGAGTACCAGGTGGGAATCTGGGACTGGTTAAAGGATCATGGGGATGATATTGCCATCGCGTATCTGAACCGGCCGCATATTGCGTCCAAATACATTGACTTTATCAAAGAAAACACCAATATTAAGGTGATCTACTACGGCCATGACCTGCATTTTTTGCGGGAAGGCAGAGAATTTGCCTTAACCGGAGATCCGGCCCTGAAGCAGTCCTCTGAATACTGGAAGGCGGTGGAGACATCCCTCATGTACAAGGCGGCGATGTCCTATTATCCGTCCTATATTGAGCGGGATGCCATCAAGGCAGAGGACGAGGAGATTCCGGTAAAGGATATCGTGGCTTATGTGTACGATGAATTTAAGGATAAGATCCCGGCTGATTTTGAAAAGAGGGAAGGAATCCTGTTTGTAGGTGGTTTTGCCCATCCACCGAACGCAGACGCAGTTCTGTGGTTCGTGAGGGAGGTTTACCCGCTTCTTCGGAGCGATATGGAAGCGAAGGGCCAGAAAGCCCCGGATTTCTATGTAGTTGGTTCCAAAGTGACGGATGAGATCAAGGCATTAGAGCAGCCGGGCAACGGTGTGATCATCAAAGGTTTTGTCAGCGAAGAAGAACTGGCAGAGCTTTACGATACCACCCGGATCGTGGTGGTACCGCTGCGGTATGGCGCAGGCGTCAAAGGAAAGGTAGTCGAGGCACTTTACAACGGAGCAGCCATTGTGACCACTTCCGTAGGCTCCGAGGGGATTCCGGAGGCGGAAACCGTGATGGAGATCGAAGATTCCCCAGAGCAGTTTGCCCGGGCAGTGGCAGATCTCTACGCAGATCCGTCCCGCTGCAGACAGATGAGCGATAAGACCCAGGAGTATGTCCGCAGACATTATAGCGTGGATGCAGCGTGGGAAGTGATAAGAGAAGATTTTGCATGGCAGCCTAAAAAGACATGAAAATTGCACAATTTTACTCTTGAAAATCAGAATTTTATGGTATACTTTAAGTATGCTGAGAACCTGGCGGCTTTTGGGCGCAGCCGGGTTTTCGTTTATGGAATACTATTTTTTATAAGGAGGAGTTTTGTCATGAAATATTCATTATTTACGGTAAGTGTACCGGAGATGACACTGGAGGAAGCTGCAAAGAAGATGCAGGAGTATGGTTATGATGGTGTAGACTGGCGTGTTACTGACATTCCGACAGACCCAGAGATTTTAAAAGAGGCACCTTCCTATTGGAAAAATAACTATTGCACCGTTGACATCAACAAGGTAGAGGAGCAGGCAGAGGAGATCAAGGCACTTTCTGACAAGTATGGCCTGGAGATCAATGCGTTAGCAACCTACTTAGACTGCAGCATGGACCCAGAGAAGATCGAGAGCTGCATGAGAGCTGCTAAGAAGATGGGCTGCTCCAGAATCCGTGTCAATGCATTAAAATACGATGTTGCCCGCAACTATACCGAGATCTTTGCTGAGGCAGTTGCCGGATTTAAAAAGGTAGAAGAGCTGGCGAAGAAGACCGGAATCAAGGCTGATTTTGAGATGCATATGGGAACCATCACTGCTTCTGCAAGTGCAGCAAGAAAACTGGCTTCCTATTTTGATCCAAAGTATATTGGTGTTATTTATGATACCGGTAATGTCATTTACGAGGGATTTGAAGAATATAAGATGGCTCTGGAGATCCTTGGACCGTATCTGGATCTGGTACATATCAAGAATGCCCAGTGGGTGAAGAAGGAAGTAGACGGCAAAGAGAAATATGTTCCGGACTGGGCTCCATTTAATGATGGATACGCAGATTTTGAGAGATGCTTTAAGGCATTAAAGGATGTTGGCTACGATGGATATGTGACATTTGAGGATTTCTCCAGTGCAGAGACCTCTGATCAGAAGTTAAAAACGAATATTGAACTGATCCGCGGTATCGTAGACAAAGTCTGGGCAGAATAAATTTCTGATATCCCAGAAAAACCTTCAAAGTATTTGAAGGTTGGTAATGTGCTTGCAGACGGGAAAGTCTCAAGCAGTTACAAGGTTTGAAAGGAAGAACGGATGTACCAGAAATACAGCATTGGAACGATGGCACATCTCATGGGGATCTCTGCGGAGGCGCTGCGATATTATGAGAGTAAGAATATCGTCAGTCCCATCCGCGATCCGGAAACCGGCTACCGGTATTTCAATACCTGGGATTTTCATATGCTCCTTCGGGCAAGGCATTATCAGAACTATGGTTTTTCCCTGGAAGAGATCGGTGAATTGTTCCGCAGTGGGGAACTGTCCCAGGTGCGGGAGAAGATGGAAGACCAGGAGGTGGTGATCGAAAAAGAGATCATCCGTCAGACGAATCTGTTAAAACGGATCCGTCAGAGCCAGAGCATGTTAAAGGATGCCATGGACAGCGTTGGAAAGTTCCGGATCGAGGAAAGACCTGGCATATACCGCATGAATACGCAGAAAAAGTACACATTATTCAAAGAAAAAGAGCAGCTGGATCTGATTTCTGAGTGGTCAGAAAAAGAACCGTTTGTATTTTCCTGTGCGGTCTTTTATGAGAAAGATATTCGGGACGGCAATTCGGACTTTGATTTTGGACTGGGATTATGCGAGGAGTATGCACCATTCTTAAATGTGAAAGAGTCAGAACTGGTGCAGTATTACCCGCCATGTCTCTGTGTCCATACCTGTGTCCCATCCCGTTCCAGCAAATATCTGAGCCTGGATAATCTGGCGGATGGCCTGGAATTTTTGCGGCAGAATGGCCTGACTCTCTGTGGTGATGTGGTGACCCAGGTGGTCTGCATGACCAAGCCGGAAGAGGAATATTTCAACTGGCACCTGGTATGGTTTCCGATCGCATCCCCTTATTGAGAAAGCCCGTTATAAAATTTACAAAAAAATAGATATTTTTTTCGGCAGAGTGTAGAAAAACACTCTGCTTTTTTTGTGCAAAATGCCCACTTGACCTTAAACCCCCTTGAATCTGTATAGTAATGGCAGAACAGAGCGTTAAAAAAATCACAAACATAAGCTAAAAAAGCTAAGAAAGGGGTAACAAATCATGAGTGATGAGAAGAAGGTTGTACTGATTACCGGAGGTGCCATGGGACAGGGACGTGCCCACGCAGTCAAATATGCAGAGAACGGCTTCAACGTTGTTCTGGCAGATATGTTAGATCCAGAGGATGAGAGATTCCAGGAGACCATCAGAGAGTTAAAAGCATTGGGTGCTGAGGTTCTGGCTAAGAAAGCAAACATCTGCAGTACACCAGATATGGAAAGCCTGTTTGCAGAGGCATGGGAGAAATTCGGACGTCTGGACGTTGTGATCGCCAATGCAGGTGTCATCAATTTTGGCAACACCTGGGAACTGACTGATGAGCAGGTAGAGAAGGTCATCAATATTGACCTGATCGGTACCTGGAGAACCGACAAATACGCAACCCAGTATATGTTAAAGCAGGGATTTGGAAGAATCATCAACATCGCCTCCACCAGTGGTCTTTACGGTACACCAAAGTTAGCTACCTACTGTATGGCAAAATGGGGTGTCCTGGGACTGACCAAGACTCTGGCAAAAGAGGTTGGCAGCAAGGGAATCATCGTAAACGCACTTTGCCCGACCAAGGTAAAAACACCAATGTGCGAGACCCAGAGCTATGTAGAGTTCATCAACGAACTGACTGGCAAGAACTTCAAGGATTATAAGGAAATGTACGCAGGCGTTCCATTCCTGGATGTGGAGGATATCTCCGATATGGTTTACTGGTTAGGAACCAGCCGCGCAGCAGGCAAGTTTAACGGCAGAGACGTAGCACTGGATCTTGGAACACTTCAGTGCTAAGAAATAGATAGGTAGGTAAAGTATGGGAAACTTTGGATTCAAGAATGTTTCAAAAAGAGACAAGATCGATCTGATGGAGTACCTCTGTTATGGACTGGGAGATTTCTCCTTCTGCTTCATTTACGGAGCCATCGGTTCCTATATCGTGTATTTTTATACCGATGTGGCCTGCATCAGCGCGGCTGTGGTAGGAACCATACTTCTGTTCAGCAAGATCTTCGATGGAATTTCCGATATGCTGATGGGCTTTATCATTGAAAATGTCCATTCGCCACTTGGAAAAGCAAGACCCTGGCTTTTGTGGATGGTGATTCCTTACTGTATCGGCTGTGTACTTCTGTTTACAGTTCCGAATTTCAGTGAAACAGGCAAAATCATTTATGCGTTCCTTTCATATAACCTGATGGCAACCTGTATCTTCACTTCCATGAACGTGCCTTACGGTGTCTTGAGCAGCGTGATGACCAACAAGCAGAATGAGAGAGCCCTTCTCTCCATCAGCCGTGCCAGCCTTGGCGCTCTGGGTGTGTTCGTCATCAGCTCTTATGCGCCGGATGTGGTTGAAAAGATGGGCGGAGGCCCGGGCGGATGGCAGAAGACCTTCCTTCTGGTTGGTATCGTCTCCATCGCTTTATTCCTGATCACCTTCTTTGGATGTAAAGAGAGAGTTGGTTCCGGTGTTATGGAGCAGAAGACCGGAAAGAAATCTTCCCTGAAACTGTCTGAAGGAATCAAGATCTTATTTGCGAATAAATACTGGTTCATCATGTTGATGGTCAATATTTTCTATACAGCCATGACAAGCCTTTACGGCATGAACATGTATTTTGCCAAATATGTGATGCAGGACGCTGGTTATAACAAGACCATGATGATGTGCTCCACATTTGCTTCCATTCTGGTTCCGCTTTTACTAATCCCCATTGTCCAGCGGATCGGAAAACGAAATGTGGCTCTGTACGGCGGTGCCGGAATGGGTATTGCCGGACAGCTCGTCCTGATCTTATTTGCGGAGAAATCCATGGGCATCATGTACCTGGGCCTGATCTTGCGGGGCATGGGTGTGGCGTGTATCTCTGCAACCAAGTTTGGTATGATCGCAGACAGTATCGAGTACGGCGAGTACAAGACCGGAACCAGAGCAGAAGGCTTTGTATATTCCGCAGCATCTCTTGGCGTCCGTGTCGGATCTGCACTGGCATCTGCAGTTATCGGCTGGGTATTAGGCGCTTACGGCTACGACGGCAAGCTGGCAGTCCAGAGCGAGTCTGCCATGAAAGGCATCCGCATCATGTTCTACTATGCACCGCTGGTTGTATTTATCGCAATTCTTGCACTGCTGTTTTTCTATAAACTGGATCGGGAGTATGACGGTATCATGAAGGTTTTAGACGAGCGCCATAAGAAGCAGGAAGAAGCGGCAGCATAAAGAATCAAGTATCGTAACGATGAAGGTATTGAATCGTTATCAGGCATCATGAAATACAAAGGGATGATCTGTACTTTCCGGAAATGGAAGGTGGGAAAATTCCCGGAAATGTAAGAAAAAGGAGAGTATGAAAGTATGAAAATCACAAAAGCGACACGCTGGAGAGTATTCGCAGGCGTATGGCTGCAGAGCTTATTTACCTCTGCAACGGCTTATTTCAGCCTGTTCTGTATCCCGTTAACTACCAAGTTTGGCTGGAGCGATTCCGATTTCGCCTTAGCGTACACCATTTACATGTTCACCTATTGTGCCGTTGGTTTCATCGGCGGTTCCTTAGCTGAGAAGATCAGCCCAAGAAAGACCATCTATTTAGGTCTGTGCCTGTTTGCAGGCGGCTGGTTCTTGACCGGTTTTGCATCCAGTATTCCACAGCTGTACATTTTCTATGGTTTGATGGCTGGTGCAGGCGGCGGTTTAATCTACCCGGCTTGTCTTCCAACTGCATTAAAATGGTTCCCTGATCGTTCCGGTTCTATCTCCGGTCTGGTACAGGCTGGCGCATCCTGCGGTCCATTCATCATGAGCCCGATCGCCCAGACTTTAATCGAAAAAGTAGGCGCGCAGATGACCTGCCGCATCTTAGCAATCGTATTCCTGATCGGTGTTGGTATCGCAGCAGCCATGATCGTTCCTTGTCCGGAGGGATGGACTCCAGAAGGCTGGAAACCATCTGCTGAGCAGGCAAAGGTATTAAAGACCAGAGACTACAGCATGGGCGAAATGGTAAAAACTCCAGTATTCTGGGTACTGCTTCTGATGTTCATCTTCGCGAACGCAGCAGGAACCATGATGGTATCCTTTACCAGCCCGATCGCACAGCGTCAGGTTGGCCAGTCTGCGATGACCGCTGCTTTATGTGTATCCATTATGACTCTGGCTAATATGTGTGGCCGTATCGGTTTCGGTTTCATTTATGACATCTTAAAGGGCTGGAAGAGCCTGATCCTCTTAATGGTGATCAACGGCGTCTCCATGCTGATGTTAACCCAGGCAACTACACTTCCATTCTTCATCGTATGCGTGGTACTGGTTGGTTTCTCCTTCGGTGGACTGTTGGTTGTATTCGCTCCAATGGTTCGTATGATCTTCGGTTCCAAGTTCTACAACCGTAACTACGGACTGATCTTCATCGGCTACGGAATCGGCGCATTTGTCGGTCCTAAGATCAGCGCATATTTCTATGATACCACAGGTCAGTACACCTTAGGCTTCATCGGTTCCGCAATTCTGGCAGTGGCTGCGATCGTCCTGATCGTGATCGCTCAGAAGATGGCGGGTAAGATGGAGAATGCACAGTAATCAATTTACCTGTTCTTTATAAATCAAAAAATGCCGTCAGGCCCGGAAAATGGATTCTTTCTGAACTTTGGATATCATTAAAAAAGCAGATATGAAAATATCTGCTTTTTGGGGCTGATGGTTTCTTATCTTTGGATATTTATAGTACAATAAAACCATCAAAGTCGAAATAAGATGATATATCCCTCACCTGCCTCAGCTATTTATTCTACACATAAGTTCTGTACTTTGACGCGCAAAATCACATCGGCGTCCCAACTTCGATCAAATTGCCATCCAAATCATAAAACCGGACCACCTTCTGTCCCCAACTATGTGTCATAAGGTGATTCACATACTGGATATCGGGATATAACCGCTCCAATTTTTCAACAAATCTCTCTATATCCTGTTCCTCAAAATAAAGCTCACACGAATTGCTTTCCGGAATAATAGTTTTCCCTAAAAAATCCCTCCATATCTTCTCATCCTGCAGCACAAGCCCTTCCGTCAGGATTGTATTTCCGTCATTACCAAGTACTATATCAAGTCCAAACAGATCATGATAAAACTTTATCGATCTTTCCATATCTTTTACGATGACCAGAATATTTCTCAATCTCATTCTACTTTTCCTGCACCTCCTTGCCGCTCAAATGCTCGATCTCGATTTCAAACATCTGCACAGCCCTTCCCGCCTGCGCGATCTCCTCATCAGCCAGCTGTTCATTTGGGTAATATTTCATCGCAAACCGTTTTAACATTTCCATAAACCGTAAAACATACCTTATCACATACCCGCAGAGCATCGACCTTATTTCTCTTTTTTCGAATCTCTCTAAACATAATTCTACACTCCTAATTCATAATATTACCAACCTCATCTTTTCCTGCTCCAAACACCGGCAAATTCTTCCAGACCCATTATATCTCACACGATTGGATTCGTCATCCTCTTCCTTCTCCAACGCGTTTTCCATCCCCGGTCATCCTTCATATTTTATCAATATCTGTTTTTCACTTTGCCGCATACAAGCGCTCACACTGTAACGCACATGTTTGACATCTGTACATTTTTCACATATGATTGACACGCAAATACTAATACGAAAAGGGAATCTCACCATGTTTGAAAAACTAAAATATTTCTCAACGATCTTCTTCGGCACCTTCATCATCGCCGTGGGAGTTTATTTCTTCATGAACCCGAACCACATCGTCAGTGGAAGTATCTCCGGACTCGCCGTGGTTCTCGTAAACTTTGTCCCACTGTCCCTCTCCGCAATGACGCTGCTCTTAAACATCATCTGCATCATTTTAGCATTCCTCTTTGTGGATAAGACCTTTGGGACAAAGATCATCTTTATCTCCGTCCTGCTGCCGGCACTGCTCTTCGTGTTCGAGCTTCTGTTCCCGGGTCCGGTATCCCCGACCGGAAATATCGCTCTGGACATGATTGCCATGATCATCGTGATCTGCTACGGACAGGCCGTCCTCTTTAACGCGAACGCCGCGTCCGGCGGTCTCGACATTATCGCGAAGATCATGAACAAATATCTCCATATGGACCTCGGAAAATCCGTCATCATCGCTGGTCTTGTGACCGTCGCAAGCTCCTACTTTGCCTACGATCTCCAGACCGTGATCGTCGGCGCCCTGTCCACTTACCTCAGCGGTCTCGTTCTGGACTACTTTATCGATGAGTTCACCGGAAAGATCCGCGTCTGCGTCATCTCCGAGCACAATGATGATTTTAAACATTATGTCATCGAGACGCTCCAGCGCGGTATCACTGTCTACACTGCCACCGGCGGCTACAGTGACACCCCAAAGAGTGAGATTCTGGCAATCCTCACAAAGAAGGAATATGGTCAGTTTATGGACTATGTTCAGGCAAAGGATCCAAATGCCTTTGTCACGATCTCAAACGTGAAACGCGTGGTAGGCAGTTGGAACACGCCGAAGAGACGAACGTACTTCTAAAACTTGAAAAACGGCACACCGCATTCTCGTTACTTTAGTGATGAGTTAGGTGTGCTAAATTTTTTTATAAAAACGCAGAACTAGTGTTTGCTATATATAGAAACATATGGTATCATTTAAATATGGAAAAAGAAATATTTACTATTAAGGAAAATACACTTTCATATGGTAGAGGATATGTGTATTCTTTACAGTACCATCTTGTTTGGTGCACGAAATATCGAAAACAGGTTCTGAAAAATGGGATAGACGCAGAATGTAAAAAAATGTTGTATGGGCTTGCGGAGGAATACAAATTTAAGATTCTGGCGATGGAGGTTATGCCAGATCATATTCATTTACTTCTGGATTGCAAACCACAATTTTTTATATCAGACATGATAAAGATTATGAAGGGGAATCTGGCACGTCAGTTGTTTCTTTCGCATCCGGAATTAAAACAGGAGCTGTGGGGAGGACATTTGTGGAATCCATCGTATTGTGCAGTCACCGTAAGTGACCGAAGCAGGGATCAGGTAGTGGCATACATTGAGGGACAAAAAGAGAAGGAAAAAAGAAAGTAGGAAACTTTATGCAGATTGTATCCAGCTATGGAGTAGAAATTAAAAAAAAGAATATAC
>ERZ836877.2599-NODE-2599-length-22849-cov-14.917215_pt1 | contig 22849 bp, 17 predicted proteins | sample MGYA00519469_ERZ836877 | MGnify/ENA primary metagenome ERZ836877 (study PRJEB31850, sample SAMEA3708809) | human gut metagenome | biome: human gut; feature: human-associated habitat; material: faeces | place: China | collected 2014 ... | reverse complement strand
CCCGGCAGTCCGGCACCGGGAACATATACGGAAATGAACAAACGGCAGAGTCCCGTTCGCGGGACTCTGCCGTAACTTTGTTCGGTCCGGGTGATTATTGTGCGCTTACTTTAAATGTATTGGGATGGCGATACGGCTAAATTTAGTAAAACCAATGTGTGGCTATTTGTTAGGGATGACTTTGTGAGTTTTTAAAGATAGCTCACCCCAGCACAACTCGAACATATCTTCTGGCTTTCGCGAAAGATAAACAGAACGTATAGCGTTCAGCAAAGCTCTATTTTCCATAGCAACATAGCGGTACGGCTCTGCTTGCAGACCTTCTTCTAATTTGAGTTGCTCCATAACAAAATACTCAGCGTCATTAGAATCTACTCGCCCGTTGTGGTCATTCAAGTAGGAGATGGTTAGTTGCTTGATCTTGTCGCTATAGTTATTTGAGATATACTCCTTAAAATCTTTATATTTTTTCTGTTGTTTCCATGGTGCTGCTTCTGGCCAACCAGCGGAAAATGAGGATAAATTTGTTTTTACAGAAAGAATATTAAAATTTAGAGTCCAGTCAGTAATCCCCTTATTTCTGTATTCTATGAGCCTTTTTATACCAGATGAATCATTTCTTTTGACACAGTCATTTATCTTTTCAATGATATCAAATTCACGAAGCAGGTAGGGAAGATAATTATACTTGAGATAAGTACAACAATTTTCATAATACCGAATCCAGTCACTGGGGTAGGCAACCATAAGATTGGATCCATTATTAATGCGTTCAACCTGGAAATGCACTGAATCAAGAATTTGCGTCAGCATAAGGGCACTTCTTCGTGCTGTAACGTAGCGAGATCTGTTTTCGTGGTTCAGGGTAATGAGGATTGTAAAAACAGAAATGATGCTTGCTCCGAAAATGCCAAGGAAAGACATTTGATTGATAGAGAAGTTTTCATCCATCACGAAGCAGGCTCCTAATAGCACTAACAGTACACATAAAAGAAGAACAATTATGATGGGATGAAGCGGACGCTTTTCGTGGATGCTGGTTTTGGAAAGGAGCGCTAGATCATCCTCGATGCTCCATAATTCCTTTTTCATATGGTCAACACCTTTACATGGAATAGAAATGTACTAATATCATTGATTACAATCATCGACAAAGTCGATGATTGTAATCAACGTTCAATTCATGGTAAACCCTACTGCTTTACCATTATATCACAGTTATAATTTACTTATCAATCCGTGATTGTTGTTGAGAAAGAAAAGTTTGAAAAAGCACTCATATATTAAGGATTTTAAGAAACAAACCACAAAAGCCAAGCCACAAAATAAGAAAGGAGGAACGCCCATGGCCGTATTCAGGGTGGAGAAAACGCGGAACTACACCGTTATGTCAAATCATCATCTGCGGGACAAGTCCTTGTCGCTGAAGGCAAAGGGGCTGCTGTCACTGATACTGTCACTGCCGGAGGAGTGGGACTACACCACCAAAGGACTGGCCTACATCTGCAAGGATGGCGTGGACAGCATTCGTACTGCGGTGCGGGAGCTGGAGAGCGCGGGGTACATCGTGCGTCAGCGGGAGCGCCACGCGGACGGTACGCTGGGCGGCATCGAATATACCATTCTGGAGCAGCCCAGAGAGCCGGAACCACCTAAACGGGAAAATCCCGTTCAGGTGGAAAATACCGCTGACGCACCTAAACGGGCTTTTCCTGAACAGGTAAAACCTGTCTTGGGAAAACCTGAACAGGAAAATCCCGCGCAATTAAATATACAAGAACAAAGTAAAGAAATACTAAGTACGGATTCTACTAAGTCCTTCCCTTCCTTTCCTCATGAGGGTAAGCCTATACAGGAAAACGGAATGGAGCGGCGGGAAACATACCGAGCACAGATCATGACCAATGTGGACTATAACTATCTTGTGGGCTACACCGAGGTAGACTGCGGGCGGCTGGACGAGTTGGTGGGGCTGATGCTGGATACCGTGTGTTCCACCAAGCCCACCATCCGCGTGGCGGGAGAAGAACTGCCAGCGGAGGTAGTACGTTCAAGACTGCTGAAGCTGACCGGCGCGCATCTGCTGTATGTGCTGGATCGGGTCAACGAGAATACCACCGAGGTGCGCCATGTGAAGCCATATCTGCTGACCGCGCTGTATAATGCACCGCTGACCATGGATAATCATTACGCGCTGATGGTAGGCCATAATCTCAGTGGTGGGAGCGGGTAGAGAAATAGCTGTCCGGCACAAATTACCGAACAGCTATTTTCGTAATGATTTGGTTTGGATGAGCGTCAAATGCAGAAGGCTGCGTACAGAGGGACAGACTTCAGACCATCCTTTTCCCCGAAGTTCTTGAGGGACAGGCGTATCGCGCAGGAGGGATGATAGGTGCCGATGAACAGATTGAGACTGCGGGAACGGACGTGTTCGCCCTTCTTGACCTCAATGGCCATGACTTGATTTCCCCTTTGCAGGACGAAATCCAGTTCGGCGGTGTTGTTGCTTTCCCAATAGTAGAGATCATGCCCATTTGCGGCCAACTGCTGCGCCACATAGTTTTCCGTGACAGCGCCCATGAAGGTGTTCCCTTCGCCGGATAAAACGGTCTGTTGGGAAAGTCCGGACTTTGCGGTCAAAAGGCCCACGTCTCCCATGTATAGCTTAAAAGCCGACAAGTCCGCATATACAGAGATGGGTTCAAATGCCTGACTGATGCGCTGACATTTCAGCACGACCCCCGCCAGATACAGCCATTCGATGGATGCACCGAACAGGGAGGCACTGCCGCCTTTTTGTACGACCTTGTACTGGAACTTGCGGTTGTCCTTTGCCAACTGCGCTGGAATGGAATTGTAGCAGGCGCGGATCTTCACGCTGTCGGTGTTAGTGGCGTACTTAGCCATATCTGCGATGTAGTTGTCCAGTATTTCATTCTGCACCAGAGAGACATCCAAAAAGCTGCCACTTCTGAGAAAGGCGTTGATGCTGGCGGGCATACCGCCGATCAGCAGATACTCACGATACAGCTCAGTCGCCTCCGTGTGGAGCGCGTCAGGCAGGGCGGTCATCGTCTCAAAGGCGGAACGTATTTCAGAAGCAAGGAACTCCTTACCACGAGCCCATAGGTATTCCTCAAAATCCAGAGGATACATGGTGATCGTTTCAACCTTTCCCACGGGAAAAGAATAGTGCTGTCTGTTGATGGCGACACCCAATAGGCTGCCCGCCGCTGCAATGTGAAATTCCGGAGTTTCCTCACAAAAATACTTCAGCGATGTCAGCGCACGTTCACAGGACTGAATCTCATCAAAGAAGATAAGTGTTTCTCCTGCGATAATGCGTTCGCCGGTGGAGGCCTCCAAATAGCGCAGCAGACGCTCAGGGGCAATATTATCGTTGAAGTAGGAGGCGATGGTCAGGTTTGTCTCCAGGTTGACATAGACCACGTTCTTGAATTGTTCCTCGCCGAATTTGCGAAGGATATATGTTTTGCCTACCTGTCTGGCCCCGTTGACCAATAGGGGCTGGCGCTCAGAGGACTTGTTTTTCCACGCTATAAGCTGCGCTTCGACTTTGCGTTTCATGCAGATCACCTCATTGACAGTTTAGCTTTTGCAGAACATTAAGTCAAGAAAAATATGTAGAAGCATGATTTTTTCCCACTTAAAAATAAAACCACAGTGAAGTACAAGAGCCGGAAGGCTCTTTTTTTGTTGCACGAAATGGAGGTATGCTTTTGAAAACCATCGCATTGGCAAATCAGAAGGGCGGTGTGGGGAAAACCACCACAGCCGCCAGCTTGGGTGTCGGTCTTGCCCAGCAGGGCAAGAAAGTCCTGTTGGTGGACGCTGATGCCCAGGGTAATCTCACGCAGATGTTGGGGTGGCGGCAGCCGGATGAACTCTCTCCCACGCTGGCCGACCTGATGACCAAGACCGTCAACGAGGAACCCATCGCACCCGGCGAGGGTATCCTGCACCATGGGTCCGGCGTCGATCTTGTTCCCGCCAACATTGAGCTGTCGGGTCTGGAGGTAACGCTGGTGAATATCATGAGCCGTGAAACGGTACTGCGGCAGTATCTGTCCACGCTGACACCGGCCTACGACTACGCTATCATCGACTGTATGCCCTCGCTGGGAATGCTGACCATCAACGCACTGACCGCGGCGGACAGCGTTATCATTCCGGTGCAGGGGCAGTATCTGGCCGCCAAGGGGCTGGAGCAGCTCATGCGAACCATCGCCCGCGTCAAACGGCAGATCAATCCCCACCTGACGGTGGACGGTATCCTGCTGACCATGATGGACAGCCGCACCACGCTGGCTAAGGAAATTAGTGAGCAGCTGCGCAGGAACTACGGCAGCCGGGTATTCGCCAGCGAGATACCCCGTTCTATCCGCGTGGCGGAGATCAGCGTCACAGGAACCAGCATTTATGAGCATGACCCAGGGGGGAAAGCGGCACAGGCGTATGCCGCGCTGACGAAGGAGGTGTTGCAGCTTGGCCCGCAAATTAAACGGCATAGAGCTGACCCGGTACGATGATCTGTTCAAAACAGACGCAGAGCGGGAAGCCGACCAGCAGGAGCGGGTACAGATCGTGCCGGCGGAGCAGGTGTTCCCCTATGCGCGGCAGCCGTATTCCGTAGACCGGCCCAGTGCCGATCTGGTGCGGCTGATGGACAGCATCGAGCGCACCGGCATTGCCGAACCGCTGATCGTCCGTCCCCGCAGCGAGGGCGGGTATGAGATCATATCCGGCCATCGGCGCGACTACTGCGCCAAAGTGGTGGGACTGGATACCCGCCCGGTCATCGTGCGCAATTACAGCGACGAGGACGCGGATATTCTGGTGGTGGACTACAACATCAACCGGGAAAACCTGCTACCCAGCGAGAAAGCAAAGGCGTATAAGCTGAAGCTGGACGCTATGAGGAGAACGGCAGGACGTCCAACAAAAAATTCTCTCCAAAATGGAGAGAATTTTCGGGGACGTTATTCTGTACAGGTTTTAGCTGAGCAAGTAGAAGATAACGTGACCGCAATCCAGAGGTATATCCGCCTGACAAACCTGATTCCGCCGCTGATGGAGGCGGTGGACGCGGGAAAGCTGAAATTCGTTCCGGCAGCCGACTACATCTCCCACCTGACCGAGAAAGAACAAACCTACCTCCAGTTCCTCATGGAGCGGGACGAGGTATCGCCCTCCGTGGATCAGGCGCAGCGGCTCAAGCAGATCAGCGCGGAGGGCAAGCTGGAGAACAACATCATCGACCTCATTATGCGGGAGGAAAAGCCGCTGGAGCGGAAGGTGACGCTGCGGAACGACCGGCTGCAAAAGTATTTCCCTGCCAGCTATACCCCCAAGCAGATGGAGGAGGTCATCATCAAGCTGTTGGAGGGCTGGCATCGCCGCAGACAACAGGAGCAGGAGAGATGAGGAGGCCGATCATGCGAAGGAATGAATTGCCCGATTTCTGCTTATCCACGCTGCCATCTTCGGGGCAGCTCATCATTCTCAGGAAGGGTGAGCGCGGTTACTACGCCTCCGAGTGGGACACCGGAAAGCGGGAGGAAAATCAGAACATCGCTCGAGAGCATAATCGGCGGCGGGGCATTTCTGACATACAGGAGGCTGCCATGAGCGCAGGTTCCATGTTCGGCTGGAATCTGCCGGGGGCAGACCCGCAGTGGTATTTGGACAACGCCAGATATGTGAACGCGATGATGGCGAAGGGCCATATCAAAGACCCTGTTATGAGTATCTACTATCCGGTGGACGATTTTCTGCTGCGATATGAGATTTTGGGGGAAGCGAAAATGTATCTGCCGGTATCGGCGCTTCCGAAGGAGGTGCTGGGCGCAAGGTCACAGTTTGTCATGCAGCCGGATCTGGTCTGCGGTGTACCTGCCATGCCGGTGAAGGCGCAGCAGGCTCAGAACGGCAGCTACACCATGGAACTGGAAAGCGGCAGCTACGTCATTGGTGAGATCATCAATGCGGACTATAAGATCACGGCGCGGGTGCGTGTTGGGAATTCTGAGTTTGTTTTGGGCGAACACCCGAAAGCACCTGCCCCGTTTGTTACCTGGCAGCGTAATTGCAAGAACGATGGGGATGGGCCGCCCAACTTCTTCTGGGGACATTACGGAGCAGACCGTGCGGCGATGATCGAGGACTTCTGTGAAAGGACAGGCAGCGAGTATCAGGAGCAAAAGGAGCGGCGGGTACAACGGGAGCAAAGCCGTACTGCGCTGAAAAAGGAGCGAGGTGAAGAAAGATGACAGACCGTGAGCCGGTAAATATCATGGGCGTTATCGCCTTTCCGGAGCCGGATAAGAGCAAACGCCGGATTCGCTTTATTGATGCGGAGTACAATACGCTGTTCTATATTCCGGATGGCGCCAGCATCGTCATGACGCGGATGGATGGCAGCAGCGTGATACGGTCCTGCACCTATATCGACGACTACCATACGCTGATCGGCAGCGAGGTCTATCATATTTGTGAGTTTGCGGAGGCAGCGCAGCGGGCAGGCACGGTGTACGAGCCACTTGATCCAAAGCAGCTGCCTGCGGAGGCTGGCTATTATGAGATATATCAGATCGACAACGTGGCCAAGGTGGACTACGCCTTTATGCGATATGAGAACGCTAAAGGCAAGCTGCGCGCTGCCCATTACCGCAAAGCCTTTGCCGGGGTGTTGGCTCCTGACATGACGCTGGAGGAGTTATATCGGAAGCACAATGCGGATACGCGGCCCTTCTACCGACAAATGCGCTCTCTATCTGAGAGCGATATAATCGTGGTCAAGCGCGGCAGCAAGAGAAATGCTTACTATGTGGATGCTGTGGGCTTTCAGGAGGTGCCGAGCTTTTTGAAGGGACTGCAAAGACTGAAAGAACGGGGCGAAGCACGGTAGTTGAAAAACAATACGTCCAACCGCATGGAGAATAAGTCTAAAACGAGGGTGTATTTTGGACTTATTAAGCGTATCGGATTATTTCAGAGGAAGGAGGCAATGCCTTGGCAAGTAAATTTCAATTCATCACGGAGCTGTACCGTGCGACGCTGGCGGAGCTGACCGGCGACTATGAGAGCTGGGCGGGCTTTCTGCGGGCGGCCTGTTACAATTATAAATGTCCGTTCGACGAGCAAGTCCTGATCTATGCCCAGCGCCCCAACGCCACGGCGGTGTTGGAACTGGAGAAGTGGAACCGGCAGTTTGGCCGGTGGGTCAATGCCGGGGCTACCGGCATTGCTGTCATTGACGAAGCCCACGGTAAGGGGCGGCTGAAGCACTACTTTGACATCACGGACACCCACGCTACCCGCATCTCGCGGCCTGTTCCCATCTGGTCGATGGAACCGGTCTACACGGAGCCGGTCATTGAGACGCTGGAGGCCACCTTCGGCATACTGGCCGAAAAGGATAATTTGCCGGACGCCATACTGTCCGCCAGCCGCAACGCGGTGGCGGATAATATGCCGGACTATTTGCGGGATCTGCTGGACTGCCGGGATGGTAGTATGCTGGAGGAGCTGGACGCGCTGAATGTGGAAGTCACATACCGTCGGGCGCTGGAGAGCAGCGTCGCCTATATGCTGATGACCCGTCTTTCACTGCCTGCCATGGCCTACCTGCTGCCGGAGGACTTCGAGGGTATCTATTCCTTTGATACGCCCAGCACCATCAACGCTTTGGGTATCGCCACCAGCGATATTGCGGAGATGGGCCTGCGGGAGATCAGCCGGACGGTGATGCAGGCGCGGCGGGAGCAATTCTTTGCAAAGGATACACAAATCGGCTATGATGCTGTCAAAGAGCAAAACAACGCCGAAAAAGAAAGGAGCGCAGAACATGGAAGTGACCTACAGAGTGCAGGAGGGCTATCGCCTGCCGAACCTGCTGATGCCCCAAGAGGCGGAGACGCATCTGGGCAAGTACGCGGAGCTGCGGAGGCAGTATCTGATGCAGCACCGCCGAGTGCTGTATACCAATCTCAAGACCAGCGGCCAACTGGCAGCGCATCTGGCGGAGATCGAGGAGACGGCACAGAGGATGGTGACGCAGGCCATGGCGCAGATGGCGAAGGCCGAGGGCGTGACGGAGGAACTGAAAGCCGCCGATCCCCAGCGCTGGACAGGGCTGATGAACAACCTGAAGCACAGCGCGGAGGAAGCGGTGCTGAACGACCTGATCTACAGCTAATAAGTGAAGAACCGGCAAGGGCGGGAAGTGATGCACTTCCCGCCCTTGCTGATGACAGGGCTAACTTATATTATGTTGCCGCCTATCATCACTTTGAAAACGGCTTTGATGATAAGCTGGACTATCCCACGTTGGAAGAAGCGGAGGCTGCGGCGCAGGGCTATGTGGCCGGAACGATGGAAGCGGACGGCTTTGCCTATGATGGGGCCGCTGTTTATGACGCCGATACGAACGTATGCCTTCGTGTTTACGGGGACTATCCGGACGAAAAGGCACAGACACAGGCCGCGATCTATGCTGCGGAGCATGATAGAGGCGCAGAGCTTCCGGCGTTTTTAGATGAACACCTCATAGAAGCGATCCTGCTGGACGACGGCGGGCGCATGCATACGCGGCAGGAGATCTTTGCGTATTTCCAAGCCAACAGGGATATAACGAGCCGCACAGAGTTCCTGAAAAACAGCTACAACGACATATGGGTGGAAGTCCTGGCCGGTACGGATAAAGTGCGGGTGGGCTACCACGCCCAGCAGGATGGACTTCTGATGTGGGAGGGCAGTTACCTCTCCCGTACATCGGAGTCCGTTTTTTCATGGGGTGTGGTCACAGAAATGACCGAGGGCCTTATTGAGCGGGGCGAGTATAAGATCAAGCTGGGCTTGCAGAATGCACCGGTAATGGCGGATCAGCTTTCCTTCTTCGACATGGGCGGCGGTGCAGCGGTTTATGAGGTGCCGGAACCGCAGCGGACAGGCGACTTGTTCCCTACCCGCCCGGTGCCGCAGGCGGTCATCGATCAGGCACTGTATACGGCGGGCAACAGCCGCAGCAGCGCGGAGCGGATCACGGTGTTCTATATGCGCCAGCGTCTGGAAGCGGAATGTGTGGCATTCCTGCGCCGTGAGTTCGGCACAGAGAACGGACGCGGCATTGAGTATGACGGTCAGAAATACGCCGTGTGGTTCATGGAGGACGGTATCCATCTGGCGCAGGGCGACAGCGTTCGCACCGGTCACAGCCGCACCACGGTGACGTGGGAGCAGGCATCGGCGCGGATACGGGAGCTGCTGGAGGCCGGGACATATCTTTCGGCGGCAGAACTGGAGCAGGCGCAGGACAAGGTGTTGTTTGAGATGGGCGACGCCCTGCTGATGACTGCCCGCGATCTGACCGAGGAGGGCCGCACGCAGGGTTTGTTCTCTCAGACGCTGGCCATCCACGACCAGCGCAAGGGCTATCCGGAGCTGGACGAGGATATGGTGGCCTTTGCCAAGGGCGAGGGCGGCCTTGCGGCGCTGGCCGAGGAATACCACGCTTTTCTGAGCGCGTATGAACAGGATCACAGTATTATGCGTTTCCGATTGTCGGGGGATTGCACCCATCGGATTGAGACTGTGCTGGACGGCCTGAATTATCCGGAGCGCCACTTTGCCGCACAGCCGGATTTCCTGCGCCGGTGCAAAATGTTCATTACGCAGGACGAAATCGACCGCTTCTTTCTGGCAGATGCCGCGGAAAGCCGCTTGGGTGTGTACGCATTCTTCTGTCATCCCCACACGAAGGAGGAACAGCAAAAATTCATCAAAAACCGCTTTGGCGAATACAGCGGCGGCGGGCGCGACGGATATGACCATACGAAAACCTATAAGGGGCTGACCTATCAGCGGGAGTACAGCGGGAAACAATACGACGAAGTCAAGCTGACCATCCCCAATGTGGTCAAGGAGTATGAAAGACTTATCGCGCAGAAGCGCTTCCCCGGCGAGGATGCCATTGCCGCTATTCCTCAATATGAGCGGAAGCAGTTGGCGCGGTCGATATATTTCGGCTTTTCGGATGCGCCGGATGATGTGCCGAGACCATACCCCAAGGGCGCGGATTACTATGACGCCGTTCTCGCTATCGAGACGCAGGTGGCGGATCAGGCGAAGGCGGCGGAAATGCTGGAAGCCCTGACTGCCTATCTGGATGGCATGGACGAGGGCGACCGGCACTATGATTCCTGCCAGCGAGCAAAGGAGCAGCTTTCGGAATATGTTAACGGCACGTTCAGCCTGTTCGACCACCGGCATGACCATGAGTTGCCGGAGCCGCAGCAGGAAGTAGTGCCCACGGAGGAGCTTGCGCCAGCAGAACCGGCACAGGAGCAGGAAGCTCCGTCACCGGAGGAACCGGCGCAGGCGGTGATCCCGCCTGCGTTTACCATGCCGAGAAAAAAAGAGCGGCTGGAAGCGGACGCCTCGTTGTCAGTGGACGGCGTCAACTACCGCATTACCGATGACGCCCTGGGCGCAGCGCCGCCCAGCCAGCGGTATGCCAACAACGTGGCGGCCATCCGGCTCTTGAAGCAGTTGGAGGCGGAGAACCGTGCCGCCACGCCGGAGGAGCAGGAGGTGCTGGCCAAATATGTGGGCTGGGGCGGCCTTGCGGACTGCTTCAATCCCAAGCACAGCCGGTACGAGGAACTGAAAGGGCTGCTGTCCGAAACGGAGTACGCCGCGGCACGGGAATCCACGCTGACTGCCTTCTACACGCCGCCCGTGGTGATCCGCAGCATCTACGCCGCGCTGGAACGGATGGGTTTCCGGCAGGGTAACGTGCTGGAGCCTGCCTGCGGCATCGGCCACTTCCTCGGTATGCTGCCGGAGAGCATGGCGGAGAGCAAGCTTTATGGCGTGGAGCTGGACGACATTTCCGGCCGTATCGCCCGTCAGCTCTACCCTCGTAGCAGCATTTCCGTGCGGGGTTATGAAAAGATGGATTTCCCCGACAACTTCTTTGATGTGGCTGTGGGCAATGTGCCGTTCGGCCAGTTCAAGGTGCAGGATCGGCGCTACGACCGGCTGAACCTGTCCATCCATGAGTATTTCTTCGCCAAGACGCTGGATAAGGTGAGGCCGGGCGGCGTGGTGTCTTTCGTCACCTCCAGCTATACCATGGACAAGCGCACCGGCAACGTGCGGAAGTACATCGCGCAGCGTGCAGAACTGCTGGGCGCGATCCGCCTGCCCAACGATACCTTCAGGGCGGCAGCGGGTACAGAGGTTGTATCAGATATCCTGTTCCTGCAAAAGCGCGACCGTATGGTGGACATTGAACCGGACTGGGTGCAACTGGGGACGAACGGCGACGGTATCTCCATGAACCGTTATTTCCTCGACCATCCTGATATGGTGCTGGGCGAGATGAAAATGGTGTCGGGGCCGTATGGCCCGGAGCCCACCTGTGCGCCGTTTCCGGATCAGCCGCTGGACAGCCTGCTTTCCAACGCTGTGCAGAATATCCACGGTGAGATCAGTGCCTATGAGCGTGAGGAGGAACTGGAGGGCGAGGATCAGTCCATCGAGGCAGACCCTACCGTCCGCAATTTCTCCTACACGCTGGTGGACGGAAAGCTCTATTACCGCGAGAACAGCCGCATGAATCCGGTGGAGGTTTCCAAGACCGCCGAGAGCCGTATCCGCGGCATGATCGGCCTGCGGGATTGTGTGCGGACGCTGCTGGAGTATCAGACGGAGGACTATCCGGATGGCATGATACGCCAGCAGCAAGCAAAGCTGAATGACCTCTATGACCGCTTTACCCATGACTATGGGCTTATCAATTCTCGCGGCAACGCCATCGCCTTTGACCAGGATAGCTCCTATTTCCTGCTGTGTTCGCTGGAGGTGCTGGATGAGGAGGGTGGTCTGAAGCGGAAAGCCGACCTGTTCACCAAGCGTACCGTTCGCAGTCACCGGCCTGCCGAGAGGGTGGACACGGCGGTGGAAGCGTTGGCACTGTCCATCGGGGAGAAAGCCCGCGTAGATATGGCGTATATGGGAAAGCTCACCGGCAAGGACGAGGATACCCTGTTCATGGATTTACAGGGTGTCGTTTTTCTGAATCCTGATTACGAGGAAAAGGGCGGCGAGAAGTACCTGCCTGCCGACGAGTATCTGCCCGGAAATGTGCGCCGGAAGCTGGCGGAGGTGAGAACAAAGGCGGAAACGGAACCGCAGTACCTTTCCAATGTAGAAGCACTGGAAAAGGTGCAGCCCGTAGACCTGACCGCCAGCGAGATCTCCGTGCGGTTGGGTGCCACGTGGCTGAATCCGGAGTATATCCGGCAGTTCATCTTTGAGGCGCTGGACACACCCCGCCGTGTGCGGTGGGATATTAAGGTGCATTACTCTCAAATCACCGGCGAGTGGCGCATTGAGGGCAAGAGCAAGGATAAGAGCAATATCAAGTCTTTCAATACCTACGGTACACTGCGGGCCAGCGCCTATGAGATCATCGAGAGCAGCCTGAACCTGAAAGATGTTCGCATTTTCGACTATCAGTATGATACGGACGGGCGGCGTGTGGCGGTGCTCAATAAGAAGGAGACTGCCATTGCACAGGGCAAGCAGGAGCTTTTGAAGGAGGCATTTGCGGAATGGATATGGAAAGACCCGGAACGGCGGGAGAAGATCTGTAAGGCATACAACATTCTGTTCAACAGCAACCGGCCCCGTGAATACGATGGCAGCCACATCAATTTCAGCGGCATGAATCCAGAGATCACCCTGCGGAAGCATCAGGTGAACGCCATCGCCCACATCCTCTATGGCGGCAATACGCTGCTGGCCCATGTGGTGGGTGCAGGCAAGACCTTCGAGATGGTGGCGGCGGCGATGGAATCCAAGCGGCTGGGTCTGTGCCAGAAATCCCTCTTTGTGGTGCCGAACCATCTGACCGAGCAGTGGGCCAGCGAGTTCTTGCAGCTCTACCCTGCCGCCAATGTGCTGGTGGCCACGAAAAAGGATTTTGAAACAAAAAATCGCAAGAAGTTCTGCGGACGCATCGCCACCGGCGACTACGACGCCGTCATCATCGGCCACAGTCAGTTTGAGAAGATACCCGTCAGTATCCAGCGGCAGCGGGCTATTTTGGAGCAGCAGATGGATGAGATCATCCTGGGCATTCAGGAGGCAAAAAATGCCCATGCGGAGAACTTCACCATCAAGCAGATGGAAAAGACTCGTAAGGGCTTGCAGAATAAGCTGGACAAGCTGAACGACCAGAGCCGGAAGGATGATGTGGTCACATTTGAGGAGCTGGGCGTTGACCGGCTGTTCATCGACGAGAGCCACTACTATAAAAATCTGTTTCTCTACACCAAAATGCGGAACGTCAGCGGCATCGCGCAGACCGAGGCGCAGAAGTCCAGCGACCTTTTCATGAAGTGCCGGTATCTGGACGAGATCACAGGCGGGCGGGGTGTGGTATTCGCCACCGGTACGCCGATTTCCAATAGCATGGTGGAGCTATATACCATCCAGCGGTATTTGCAGATGGAAGCCTTGCAGGAGCAAGGCTTCCAGCATTTCGACGCATGGGCCGCCAACTACGGCGAGACGGTCACGACCATCGAGCTGGCACCGGAGGGGACGGGCTATCGGGCCAAGACTTGCTTTGCCAAGTTCAACAACCTGCCGGAGCTGATCTCCGTATTCAAAAATGTGGCGGACATCCAAACGGCGGATATGCTGAACCTGCCTGTACCGGAGGTACACTACCACAACATCGCCCTGAAGCCGTCTGAGTATCAAAAGGAGATGGTGGCTTCACTGGCAGAACGGGCCGAACAGGTGCGTAATAGGCAGGTGGACAGCAGTGTGGACAATATGCTGCTGATTACCAACGATGGCCGGAAGCTGGCATTAGACCAGCGGCTCATCAATCCTATGCTGCCCAGCGATCCGGAGAGCAAAGCAGCCAAATGCGCGGAGACGGTATTTGACATCTGGCAGCGCACGGCGGAGAAACGCTCCACACAGATGATCTTCTGTGACCTGTCTACACCCAAGGGCGAGAGCGTTTTCAGCGTCTACGATGACATTCGGGATAAGCTGCTGGCGATGGGCGTACCGGAAAACGAGATCGCCTATATCCACGATGCCAAGACGGAGGCGCAGAAGAAAGACCTGTTCAACAAGGTGCGGGCCGGTCAGGTGCGGGTGCTGCTGGGCAGCACACAGCGTATGGGTGCCGGAACCAACTGCCAGCAGAAGCTGGTGGCCTTGCACCATTTGGATTGCCCGTGGCGGCCATCCGACCTTCAACAGCGAGAAGGCCGCATCATCCGACAGGGCAACGAAAATAGCGAGGTGGACATTTACAGCTACGTCACCGAGGGCACGTTTGACGCCTACCTCTATCAGTTGGTGGAGCGAAAGCAGAAATTCATCGCGCAGATCATGACCAGCAAGTCCCCTGTACGCAGCGCCGAAGATGTGGACGAGCAGGCGCTTTCCTACGCGGAGATCAAGGCGCTGGCCAGCGGCAATCCGCTCATCAAGGAGAAGATGGACTTGGACATTGCCGTGACGAAGCTGAAGCTACTGAAAAGCAGCCACCTGAGCCAGCGGTATGCGCTGGAGGATGCCATTAGCAAAACATTCCCCAAGTCTCTCGCGGAGACACAGGAACGCCTTGCCGGGTACGGTGTGGATATTGCTGCGGTCAAGGAGCATACCGAGCCCAATGCCGACGGTTTCTCTCCTATGACGCTGGCGGGCAAGGTCTATGCCGAGAAAAAGGCGGCGGGCACGGAGCTGCTGGCCATGTGCCAGAATATGCTGACGCCGGAGCCGACACAGGCGGGCTCCTACCGTGGCCTGACGCTGGAGCTATCCTTTGACAGCTTTTCGCAGGAATACCGGCTGACCATGATCGGGCAGCTTCGCCACATGACGACACTGGGCACGGACGTATTCGGAAACATTCAGCGCATGGATAACCTGTTGGAGACGCTGCCGGTCAAGGAGCAGGCTTGCCGTGAAAAGCTGAGTGAGCTGCATACTCAGTTGGAAACGGCGAAGGTAGAGGTGCAGAAGCCGTTCCCCCGCGAGGAGGAGCTAAAGGCGAAGCTGGCGTGGTTGGAGGAGCTGAACACGCTGTTGAACATGGATAAGCGTGAGCCGGAAGTCATCGCAGATACAGGAGCGCCGGAGGCTGGCGAACAGCCACCGGCGAGAAAAAAGCCACAATGGGAAAGGTAGGTCGATATGGGATACCAGGAGAGTTGGTTCTACATAGAGCCGCAGCGGAAATTTGAGAAGATGATCCAAGCCTATGAACGGGCAGAGAATTCCGGTTATTATAAGGTGGCGGGCGCAGAGCCGTGGTCAGTGGTGGTACTCAAGAAGCCCTTTGGAGATATTCCGGCAGGCAAACGGCTGCTGTGGGTATGCGGCGACAGAGGCTTTCACTGTGTGGCCGGTGTGTTCGGCGGCGAGCTGAAATGCCGGGCGAAGATCCGCGTCATTCCGGTGGAGGAGGTACTGGAGCCAGACGACCGGCGTCTGGAGGGCCTGGACTTCGATTCCGCTGCCCCATCGGAAAACGACTATATGCGCTGGTACAGTGTCCAGAACTATGCCTACCGTATGAGAACAGGCCGGGAGAGGTGAAATAATTTGACAGCAAATGCAGGTTTTGCTATAGTGCTCATGGTGATCGTGCTGCATATGCTTGCGGGGCGTGTAGCCGGAAAAGGGAACTTTCACGCAGAAGTTCCTCTTTTCACGAAATAAAAATAGGGAACAAATCGGGTGCTTACTGATGCAAAAAGTTCCCTAATTGGAAAGCGTACTTTTTCACAAGGGAGCATGGTAATGGATCAGAAAGAACTTGAATATCTTCGGCGCATAGAGGATCACGCCGCCCAAACTGGCTGGGTCGCGCCGCTTACGCAGGAAGACAAGGATTATTTTGCTTATCTTCGGCAGGTCAGCAAGCGTTACAATATCAATCTATCCAAGGCGAACAGACTGGAATATGATTTTGTGACCCGTGTTGCAGAGAGTGAATTTTATCTTCAGAGAGCGAACACAGAACAATCAGAATAATTCCGTAAAAAGCGTAGGCAAATGCCTGCGCGTTTTTTGCACAGGGATTTTTTCGCCAACTGTCGGATCAAATTTCCGCCAATCGTCGGAAAAATATTTCGCCAATCATCGGAAAACGAGGGAGGTGATGTTCTATGCCGTTTATCCCGTCAGAGCAGTTAGCCCGTGCCCGCGAGATGGATCTGCTGACTTATCTGCGGTGCTGTGAGCCGGAGGAGCTGGTCAGCGCAGGCGGCAACACCTACGCCACCAGAAGCCATGACAGCCTGAAAATTTCCAATGGGAAATGGTACTGGTGGTCACGGGGCGTCGGCGGCAGCAACGCGCTGGACTACCTGACCACCGTGCGGGAGCTGCCGCTGCCGGACGCTGTGCAGCGCGTTCTCAGTGCTGCCGGTGTGCCACTGGCAGAAATACCTCGCAGCAAAGCACACCCAACAAAAATATTCTCTTTACCGCCTAAACACGCCGACAACCGGCGTGTTTTTTCATACCTGCATGGCCGTGGCATTGACCCTGAGATCATCAACCACTGCATCAAGCACGGCCTGCTCTATGAATCGGCACAGCGTCATAATTGTGTGTTCGTGGGCTTTTCCGGTGACAAACCGGCCTACGCCATGCAGAGGGGAACGCTGCAAGAGAAGCGGTTTGTAGGCGAGGTGGCCGGCAGCGACAAACGATACTCTTTTGCTGTGCCCACAACACCGGGCGACAGCACGACGCTGTGTATTTTCGAGAGCGCCATTGACGCCCTTTCCTATCTGACACTGCTGAAGCAGCAGGGACGGGACTGGCGCAAGGCCAATACGCTGTCGCTGGGCGGTATCTCCGGTGAGGGTATGCAGCGATTGCCACCGGCACTCTCGCGGTATTTGAAAGCCGCACCCCACATATCCCGCGTGGTGCTGTGTCTGGACAACGATGCGCCGGGACGGGCAGCGGCAGCATCCTTGCGAGAGCTGCTGGCAGGCTATGAGATCATTGACAAGCCACCGGCGCGGGGCAAGGACTACAATGATCTGCTGCGGTATCGGCACTGCACCCAGCGCGGCGAAGCCCGATGATCTCTTTTTTCGGCGCGGCCTGAACTGCAACACAGCCGGAGGCTGCGTTGCAGTTGCAAGCATAGCATTTTGACAGCAAAACGCGCTTGTTAAGGGGCGAAGCCCCCTAAGACCCCATTCAATAAAAGGAAGTGACGATGATGAGAGAAACCGTCAAGCGGCTTTCGCTGCGGCTGAACGGCAGCGAGTACGCACACCTGAAAGTGCTGGCAGAGGGCTGCGGCATGAAGCTGGAGCCTACGCTGCGGCAGCTTATTTTAGGCGCGGAGCTGCGGTCAAGGCCGCCTGATGAAATAGCTGCGCTGCTGCGGCAGCTATCCGCCATAGGCAACAATATCAACCAAATCGCCAAGGTGGCCAATGCCAGCGGCTTCGTCCGCATGGAGGAGATAGAGCGTATTAAGTCCATGCAGAAAATGCTTTTACAGGCCGTGAAAAGGCTGTGACATGGCTTACACAAAGGTGTTTGCCATTCGCAGGCGGCTGGATGACCGTATCGATTATGTTGTCAATGGTGAAAAGACCGCACTGGACGCTGGCATTACTTACGCCACAAATCCGGAGAAAACGGAACAGCATTTCTTTACATCTGCCATTAACTGCGGAAGCTGTGAAACAGCCTATGCCGAGATGCAGGAGACAAAAAGCCGTTTCGACAAAAAGGGCGGCGTGTTGGGGTATCACTTCATCCAGTCCTTTGCACCCGGCGAGGTGACACCGGAGCAGGCTCACGCCATCGGCGTGGAGTTTGCCCAGCGCTTATTTGGTGACCGCTACGAGGTGGTCGTCGGCACCCACTTGGATAAAGCCCATCTCCACAATCATGTGGTGGTGAACTCCGTATCCTTCGTGGATGGCAAGAAGTACCACTCCAGTCCAGGCAGCTACTACTTCGATGTGCGAAGTGTGTCCGATGCCCTGTGCCGTGAAAATGACCTGTCTGTGATCGTGCCGCAGGGCAAAGGAAAGCACTACGCCGAATGGAAGGCGGAAAACGCAGGCAGGCCCACTATCCGCAGCGTTATTCGCGGCGACATTGACAGCATCATCGGAGAGGCGTATACATACGAGACATTCCTGATGCTTTTGCGGCGGCGCGGGTATGTGGTGCAGAATAACCCCAACCGCAAATATGTGACGGTGCTGCCACCGGGCGGTAAGCGGGCGATCCGGCTGGATAGCCTGGGCGACGGTTACACGGAGCAGGATATCCGCAGGCGGCTGGCTGCCCAGCGGGAAGGCGGCGCACAGTCCGTGCCAGACCTTCCGCATAAGAGCAAGCGCTACCGCATCAAAGGAAAGTGCCCTGCTGGGCCGAAAAGAAAAATCACAGGTTTTTACGCGCTTTATCTCAGGTATCTCTATCTGCTGCGAGGGACACACCGGAAGAAGTACTTCTGGCGCGTCCCTTTTTCCATGCGGCAGGAGGTCGTTCGGCTGGAGCGGTACGAGCGGCAGTTCCGCTATTTGTGGTCGAATCATATCACCACAGCGGAGGAACTGACCGCCCGTACCGGCGAGCTGGAGCGCGAGATCGAAGCAGGCGTCATACAGCGAAAACCACTCTATCAGGAAAGGAGGCGAGCCACAGATGAGGAAAGCAAAGCACGGTGCAGCGCCGAGATTGACCGGCAGACTGCCTCCCTGCGGGAAAAGCGCAGGGAATTGGCCCTGTGCCGCAGGATATTGGCGGATGTGCCGCAAATATCCGAGCAGCTACAGCAGGCGGAAGCCGAGCGACAAGAACAAGTGAGAAAGGAGGAACGCAAACGTGAGTACCAGCGGTGAGACTGCCGATCTGGTGGTGAAAGAGAGTATCCAAATCACGGAAAGTGCCGTAAAGCTGGCGGGGCTGGGTGCCAAAAATCTGGCGGCGCTGCTGATCGCCATTGCCAAGGATAACCCGAAGCTAGCTGGTAAGACGGGCCTGAAGCGGCTGATTCAGGATGGCGAGGAGCTGACCATTTTCTCCATTAAGCAGGATGATCTAAAAGGCTTTCAGATGGAGAGCAAGCGCTATGGGGTGCTGTTCTATCCCATCGTCAATAAGGTGGAGAAAACCGGCACAGTGGAGATTATGGCCAAGGCCAAGGATGCCAAGCAGATCAACCGCATCTTTGAGCGAATGGGCTACCCGGCACCTGTGCAGAGTGACGCAAGAAAACAACGGCCCCGCGCTCCGTCCGGGAACAGCTTCAGGGAGCGCGGGAGTGGTGCCAGAACCTCTACCGAGATGGATAAGCCCTCTGTGCGGGAAAAAGTCAAGGCGCTGAAAGCAGAGCTGGAAGCCGCCAAACAGAGAGAACCCGCCATTCCGGTCAAGGAAAACGATCTGGTAAAATGAAGCTGCGCTGGCGGCAGACAAAATTTTGACAGCAAATGTCTGGGGCTTCATAATGATGTCATCTGAAAGGAAAGGATGATACCATGATGAAAAAGAAAGCGATCTGCTGTGTAGGACTGGTGCTGAGTATGATATGTCTCATAGGTTGTGCAGCCAAAGGCACTCAGAACGCCCCGATTCCCGCACCGGCAGTCATTTCCCCACGGGCGGAAGCGCCCGCTGCCAGCGAACCCACCCCTGCTCCTGCTCCTGAACAGACGGTTCAGGACACGACCCCCGTGGTGGTTGAACAGGCCAAGGCGGCGGATACCCCGGTAAACGCAGATACCGAAGTGCCGCAGGCTGCGCCTGTACCCACCACACAGCCCAATGTCACAGAGGACATTCCCTCCGAGACTGTCCACGCCAAGACGGGCTATGTGGAGCCGGAGCCGACACCGGAACCGGAGCCTACCCCCGAACCCACGGCTCCCGCAGACCGGCAGGCGGCCATCAATGCAGCCAACTCCTACGCGACCACGCAGTATGGCGTTACCACGGACAGTAGCCTGACGCTGGGCAACAGCGCCTACCGCTTCCCCGCCGCAGTGCCGGTGGATGCCTCGCAAGAGACGTTAGAAGCCAAGGCGCGGGACATGGTGGATTTCACCTTCTGCCAGCTCATGATGCAGGCAGGCCGGGACAGCGTAGCAGATGCCGGATTCCACTGCAATGTCTGCATTGTGGAGGATGGCGGAAGCCTGCTGATCTATGTCCTCTATGACGGTTGAGGTGCGATATGCAAGACCTGCTGAAATCCTTATACCGCGTCTTTTATGAGACTCGTGGAATGCATGACCTGCCACCGGACGCCGAGGCAGCTTACCGCAGCCTTATGGACAAGCTGACAAAAGAAGATAGTCGTCTCCTACTGAAAGTCATAGATGCCCGTACCATGGTGGCCGAGCGGGCGGCGGAAAACAGCTTCATCTGCGGTTTCCGACTGGCGACGATGCTGGCGGCGGAACTCATCACAGATACAAGTGAATAATACGACGAAAGCCCTTCCGAATGGAGGGGCTTTACCTTTTGAAAAAAGGAGGATTTTCATTGAAAACATTCAAGCGACTTACAACAATCGTGCTGGCGCTGGTTATGGCGGCGATGCTGGCGGTGTCCGCCTACGCCGCCACGGTCGTGGTCAAATACAAGGTCTATGTCTATACCAGTCAGTTGACCTTCAAGCAGTATGACTACAGCAGTTCGACCACGCCCAGCACGAGAAATCTGACCATTCTGGCGGACAGCAGCTTGGGAAGTGGTAGCGCTCTGTATCACGTCAAGTATGTCAACGGTGCGCTGGCCTATTGCATCCAGCCCGGTGTTCGCTCAGATGATAGCCGCAATTATGTGCAGGGCTCCAGCGGCTGTTGGTACAACCTGCCCGCCTCTGTCCAAAGCGGTATCGCGCTGGCTCTGGCCTGTGGCTACCCCAGCGCCGAGTACGGCACTGCGTATGGTGACAGCAACAGCAGCGACATTATCGGTGCTGAGAAATGGGCCGCCACGCAGGCCGTTATCTGGGACTTGATCTGCGAGTACAGAAGTCCCTACGACTACCGCTCTTGGGGCAGCAGTCCGTTTTATAACTGCGTCGATACGTCTCGCTATCCCACGTTTGCGCTGTGGTACAGCGAAATTGTAGACGCCATGCAGAGCGCCACGGATATTCCCAGCTTCGCGGCGACAAGCTCCCGTTGGTGTGACACTATCGAACTGACGAAGGACACCAGCGGCAATTACAGCGCCAGCGTCACCGATACCAATGGTGTGCTGTCCGATTTCAATTTCGGTGCGAACAGTGGGAACGGCATTACGTTCAGCCAGAGGGGCAACACACTGACCATCACAGCCACGCCGGAGGCAGCAAAGGGCCTCGCCTCTGAGAAGACCTATTCCGCCACCGGCAGCGCCTACGGCATTGATCCGGATGAAGCAGTGCTGTGTTGGTACGATTCTACAGGCAAGTACCAGTCGCTGGCAAGCTATACCGGCACTGGTCTTGATCCTGTTCGGGCCTACATCAAGATCAAGGCCACCGTGACGGAAGATAAGGGCAGTCTGACCATCAATAAGACCGATGCAGACACCGGCAAGGCGCTGGCGGGTGTGACCTACCGGCTTTTTGATAGTGCGGGCAACAAAATCGCTGATGCGGCCACCGGAACAGATGGTAAGGCGGTCTTTTCTGATTTGCCTCTCGGCAGCTATACCTATCAGGAAATCAGTGCACCGGAGGGTTATGTGATGGACAGCACCAAGTACCCGATCACCATTACAGCTTCGGCATTGAATATTACGGCGACACGAACCAACGCGCTGGGGAAAGCCAGTGTTGAGATCAGCAAGGTGGACGAGGATTCTAACACCCCGCTTCAAGGTGCCGGTTTCCGTCTGTACGATGCCGCTGGAAGCCAAGTCGCAGAGGGCTATACGGACGCCAATGGTAAGCTGACGTTTACCGATCTGAAGCTGGGCAGCTACACCTGCAAGGAGTTTCAGGCGCCAGCCGGATACGAGCTGGACGAAACAGCCTTTCCTATCACATTGAACCAGAACGGGCAAATTCTGAGGGTCACTCGTGAGAACAAGCTGATCACTGGCAGCATCGAGATTCTAAAGGTTGACGCTGACACCAAGAAGCCTTTGGCCGGTGTGGTGTATCGGCTCTTTGACGCTGATGGAAACAAGATTGCGGACGGTACGACTGATGCCAATGGCAAGTTGACCTTTGATAATCTCAAACCCGGCAGCTACAGCTATCAGGAGATCAGCACCGTGGATGGCTACCAGTTGGACGATACTAAGTATGATTTCAGCTTGACCAGCGAGAACCTTACCATCAAGGTCACGCGCGAGAATAAGCCTGTCAGGGGCTGCCTCACCGTCCGCAAGGTTGATGTTACCGGCAGCCCTCTCGCCGGTGCGGAGCTGATGTTAGAGACTTCCACGGACGGTCAGGACTGGACAGAAGTAAGCCGGATCACCACAGATAAGACCGGTATTGCCAAGTGGGACGATCTCAAGATTGGTACCCAGTTCCGTATTACTGAGGTAAAAGCACCTGCTGGCTATACCCTGCTGGCTGAACCGTTGTTTACGGGAACGCTGGACAGCAGTAATCCCGACGTTACCCTTACCGCCTGCAACAGCGCAGGATTTGTCCTGCCGTTCACGGGTAGTGCAGGTTTCGCCCCCTATATTCTGTTTGCAGCACTCGCTCTGATGGCGGGTGTTTATTTTTGTAAAAAATCAGCCCGCCATGAAATGGCAGGCTGATGGTTCAATTCTGAAATGCTTG
>ERZ836877.2576-NODE-2576-length-23092-cov-4.672614_pt1 | contig 23092 bp, 14 predicted proteins | sample MGYA00519469_ERZ836877 | MGnify/ENA primary metagenome ERZ836877 (study PRJEB31850, sample SAMEA3708809) | human gut metagenome | biome: human gut; feature: human-associated habitat; material: faeces | place: China | collected 2014 ... | reverse complement strand
TAAACCAATCATTATCACATTTCTTGCAATGGAAAAAGTAATTTTGCTATGTACTTATTAAACGACAGGCAATAAAAAAAGTTCAGTCTTTGCGATTTTTTTTCGCAAAGACTGAATTTTTTTTTGTTGTTGATCTCTTGTTTGTCTGCCGGGGATGCCCTGAATAAGTGTGTGGAGTGTCGCAGAATGCGTCCCGGGAGGCTTGGCGGGCGGTTTATTCTTCTTCGAGGGTGAAGTCTTCGTCGAGTTCATCATCGAGGTTGACGTCGCTCAGATCATCTTCCTCACCTTCATAGAGGGTGTCGGAAGATTCTTTGGAGGCTGATGCGGCGCTTTTACCTGTGGATGCGGATGAGCTTCCGGCAGAGGATTTGGAGGATTTCTTGGTCTTGTGCAGTTCGGGATTGTTAAGAGCTTCCATTATTTTTGCCTCCAGTTCCTCGGCGAGTTCGGGGTTGTCATCGATCACTGCTTTGGCTGCATCGCGTCCCTGGGCGAGTTTCTGGCCGTTGTAGCTGAACCATGAGCCTGATTTCTGGATGATGTTGTATTCAACTCCGAGATCGATGATTTCTGATGCACGCGATATGCCGGTGCCAAACATTATGTCGAATTCGCAGCGTTTGAACGGAGGTGCCACTTTGTTTTTGACTACTTTGACTTTGGCGTGTTTACCGAGTACATTGTCGCCATCTTTTATTGCGGTGCCCGGGCGGATGTCTACGCGTACTGATGCGTAGAATTTCAGCGCGTTGCCGCCGGTGGTGGTTTCGGAGGGACCGAACATTACGCCGATTTTTTCGCGGAGCTGGTTGATGAAGATGCAGACGGTGTTTGTGCGGGCGATTGTGCCTGTGAGTTTGCGCATTGCCTGCGACATCAGGCGTGCCTGCAGACCTACATTCTTATCGCCCATGTCTCCTTCGATTTCGCTTTTGGGAGTGAGCGCGGCCACGGAGTCGATCACGAGAATGTCGATGGCTGATGAGCGGATTAGCTGTTCGGCTATTTCGAGCGCCTGCTCGCCGTTGTCGGGCTGGGCAATGAGCAGGTTGGTGACATCTACACCGAGCTTCTCGGCATAGAAGCGGTCGAAGGCATGTTCGGCGTCGATCATGGCTGCGATGCCTCCCATTTTCTGCGCTTCGGCGATAGCGTGGAGAGCCAGTGTGGTCTTGCCGGAAGATTCGGGGCCGAAGATCTCAATGATTCGTCCACGGGGAAAACCACCCACTCCGAGGGCATAGTTGAGGCCGATGGAACCGGAGGGAATCACGTCGACGGGTTCGATGTTTTCGTCGCCGAGTTTCATGATGGCTCCGCGGCCATAATCTTTTTCTATGTTGTTGAGTGCCTGGGTAAGGGCGTTGAGTTTGGCCTGTTTGGGGTCAATCTCTTTGCCGGCTTTTTTCACGGCTGCTTTTTTTTCGGTTTTCTTTTCCATGTATGGTGGTTGTTGTTTGTTTTTCGCTGGATATATGTTCTATGATGCAAAGATAGTGCACGGATGTGTGATATTCGTGCCCTGCTGAGTTAAAATGTGTGAAAGGTGAGAGGGTTACCGAGGCAGGGATGTAAGGAGTGCCGATGCCTGGGCGGCGATGCCCTCGGCGCGGCCGGTGAAGCCGAGGTGTTCGGTAGTGGTGGCTTTAACAGAAACGCAGTCGGCGGGCAGGCCGAGGTCGGCGGCTACGTTGGCTATCATCTGCGGGATGAAGGGGAGTAGCTTGGGAGCCTGCGCGATGATGGTGACGTCGACGTTGACGGGAATCAGCGAGCGTTCGCGTCGGATTATGGCGAGCGCCTCGCGCAGCAGCACGCGCGAATCCGCGCCTTTGTAACGGGGGTCGGAGTCGGGGAAGTGGTAACCGATGTCGCGCAGGGCTGCAGCGCCCAGGAGCGCATCTGTGAGGGCGTGGAGGGCAACATCGGCATCGCTGTGCCCGAGGAGTCCTTTCTCAAACGGGATATTGACTCCGCAGAGAATCAGTTGCCGCCATTCGACAAGGCGGTGCACATCGTAGCCGTTACCGATTCTGAACATGTTGCTGTAGCTTGAATGAATATCGCGGGAAGACCGTGGCGTTTTATTTGCGGCGGCCGTATCATTTTATTTGCGTCGGCCGAGGAGATCGCGCAGGCCGTCCATGTCGAATGTGAGGGTGAAGCGCAGAGTCTGGTCGAGGGGCGATGACTGGGCGGTCGCGAGCATGTAGGCTGCGTCGAGACGGACCACATTGAGTGAGAATCCTGCGCCGAAACCGAAATACTGGCGGTTGCCTTTGTACTGGCTCTCGTGATAGTAGCCGGCGCGGAGGAAGAATTGCTGATTATAGTTGTATTCGGCGCCGATCGAGTAGTTGATTTCACGCAACTCCTCCTTGAAGCCGCCCGGCGCGTCGGTAAATGATTTGAAGATGCCTGAAATAGGCGAGATGTTTTCCCAGTCGTTGACGGCTTTGGAGTAGGCCGCTTCGTCTACTACGCCGTCTTCGTCGGTGTAATCGCTGCGGCGGGGACGGGTGGGCACCAGAAGTTTGTTGAGATCGAGGTTGATGGCGAGGTTGTGGTAGTCGGCAAGGGGGAAGGTGAAAGATGTGCCGAGGCGCAGGTTGGTGGGGAGGAATGCGGGAGCCATCCCTTCGGGCGAGATCTTGGTACCGATGTTGGAGATGTCCCAGCCCCAGGCAAACTGGCATTCGCTCTGCCCGATAATGGGATATGTGACGAAATAACCTGAAATGTCGGCCGCGAAGGCCGATGCGCCGCTGGGCTGTGCCGATGTGGATGATGAGCCGAACCCGAGGTCGGAATAGATATAGCGCATTACCACGCCCATGGAGAATTTCTCGGAAAGTTTGCGGGAGTAACCGAGGTCAAACGCCAGTTCATAGGGGTTGATGGTCTCGACCACACCTCCTAAACTCTCGGAGGAGACTTCGCCGAGCGAGAAATAGCGGAGCGATGCCGAAATGGCCTGATTGTCGCCCGAGCCTATCTTCCAGTATCCGGCGAGGTTCGCCAGAAAGATGTCGTTGACGAGTTTGCGCAGCCACGGGGTGTAGCTCAGCGCCACGGCCCCCTGCGAGTAAGCAAAAGCATATTTCGATGGGTTCCAGTACTGCGAGTTGGCATCGGGATCGGTGGCGGCACCGATGTCGCCCATCGAGGCTCCGCGGGCGTCGGGAGCGATGCTGAGCGAGGGGACGCCTGTCTGCACGGGGTTGAAATCGTTTTTGATCTCATCCCCTTTGGCGGCAGCCGTGGAGGGTATGATGAGGGCTGCTGCAACGAGCAGTGCGGCAAGGCCGGAGAGAGTATTTCGGAGGCTGATTTTCATTGACTGAATGATTTCGTATTAAACAAGCTCTTAAAGACGCTGCAGGGGGATGAAATGGGCGAGAATGCGGTCGCGGTCGAGCGAGCGGGCCGAGTTGAGCTCGCGGACCATTGAGTCGACGGCAGCGGCGACAGTGGGGTTGCGGAGCACGCGTGCGATATAGTCGAATGACCGGCTGCAGACCGATTCGACTTCGGTCTCGGTGAGGCCGCACGAAGCGTCGCCTTCGTCGGTCAGGGCGCTGAACATGAGCGATTTCACATTGTTGGCAAGCTCGGAGTGGCGGCGCGACAGGGAACGCGAGAGCACGTTGCCGATGACCATGGCCGAAAGAATCTGGAAATTGCGGAACGATTCCTTCCACACTGCTTTGACCGAAAGATTGGGATTGGAGGGCGCGAAGAAGTCGGCCGAAAGGGTCAGCCCGAGGTCGGCGGGGGCGTCGATGCTGATGTTGTCGATAAATTGCTCGGCGTCGTAGATGTAGAGTGCGAGCGCCATGCCGCAAAGGCCGTAAGCCCGGTCTTCGGCATCGGCATATTTCAGAGAAGCTGAGGGCATATTAAGAACTCGATGTGTAAATGCACGTCAGGTGCCTGAGGGTGTATTTACTTTTCAATTGATTACCATGATTTTGGTGACACAGCTGTCGCCGCTCTGATCCGAAGTCCCCGAGGAGGCAAAGACGTAGTAGACCCCGGTCTTGACGCGGTCGCCGGCGGCGTTGCAGCCGTCCCACGTGATGAGACCGCCCTCTGAGCGCCCCTGGAAGAAGACGTTGCCTGCGGCGTCGGCGATTTTTACCAGAGTGTTATCCATCAGACCGGTGATGGTGATCCAGCCGGTGTAGTCGGGGCGCACGGGGTTGGGATAGGCGTAGACTTCGTCGAGATTGTCGGATGCGGGAGCTGAGGTGGAGCTGTATTCCGAAACACCTTCGAGGCTGGTGAAGAACACGCTCGAGGAGTTACGGTCGCAGGCCACCGAGTTGATTTTGTTGGAGGGAAGGGGAGAGTTCATGCTGGTGAAATTCTCGATGATGCGGGTGCCATCCTCGCTGACGAGGTAGACGCCCGAGTCGTAGGTCGAGATCCACTTGCGGTTGGAGTTGTCGGAGTCGATGCAGCTTACCGACTGCGCGTTGCAGAGATAGTCGGCAAGGTTTGTGCCGTCGTTACGGGGCACTTTGAGGCGGCGCACGGTGGCGGTGGAGGAGGTGACTTTCGAAGGATCGGTGATTTCGAAGAGACCGTTGTTGACGGCAACCCACAGGCGTCCGTCGCGGTCTTCGTGCAGCCACTGTACGTGCTGGAAGTCAAGCTGAATGTTGTCCTGGTCAATGAACTTGTCGACGAGGACAACCTTGTAGCCGGCAGGGTCGCCCGAGGCTCCCTGATGGACGAATGAAAGCTGATTGGCCCATGCGCCGCGGGCTACCACTATGGTGTTGGATTTCCGGAGAGTGAGGGCGCGGGTGGTTCGGTATACGTTAGTCACGGTGACGCTCTTCATTGCGGCCCCGGCCTCCGCGGCATCGTGAAGCTTGTCGTAGGGGATGACCTTGAGCTGATCAACATCGCTGCCGGGAGTTTCCTGAATGGCGATCAGATTGTTGAAATTATCAAATCCGAGATAGGCTATACGGTATCCCCAGTTATCGTAGAGCGTTGAGTTTGACTTGTTGAGCAGCCAGTCTGTTTTTCCGTTTTTGAAACGGTAAATGCCCTGGTTGTCAACTGATACATAGATGACTGATGGATCGATGGGATCCTGCACCACCCATTGTTGCTGGTCGGAGACATTGATGTCGGGAGTGATGTCGGCAAATCCTTCGCCTTTGGAGTAACGCGACAGGTTGAAGCGCGACACCGGAGTGGTGAGTATATATGAACTCAGTAAGTTCTGGCGGGCGTTCCAAAAGAATATCGAACCGTCGGGCTGGCGGAGGCTGAATGCGAGGTTAATGGCCGAGAAAGGCTGTTTGCCGAGTTTGTCGGATGTCTGAACGGGATGGGATGCATCGGTGAGGTCGAATGAGCAGACGCCGTCGGAAAAACCTGCCCACACCTGGCCAAGACCCTTTAAAGCGGTTTTCACGGAGCCTTTGAGAGCCGCAGGCGCGGCAATGCGCTCAGGCGCGCCGGGGGCGCATTCGGCATCATAGATGGCGATATGGGAGTCGTTGACTACGGCGCATTTCCCGGGGCCCATAGGCATGAGTGTTGAGTTGGTGATGGCGTTGCCTGAAGCGTCGGTTGCCACCGGCCAGGTGACCGTGCCGTTTTCCCAATCGAAAGTGAGTACATAAGTACTGTTTGTGCCGCTTCTGGATGGGAGCAGAACGCGGTTTTCGCCTAATGGATATACGCCGCCGCGGGGAGCGACATAAATATCCTTGAAGAGTTTGAATTTGTCGAGCGACACAAGGTGGTCGGAAGCTTTGGCTACATAGGGGCGGTCGTTGTAGAAGAGCACCACCTTATCGCCCAGACCGGTGACGCAAGTCAGCGGCTGGTCGGTGTAGAGGGTTTCCACCACCTCGTTCTTGCGGTCGTTGTAGGTGACGAGGCCAAAAGAGGTGACTACGTAGAAGCGGTCTTTGCCGAAGCCTATATCCTTGATTGAGGGGCTGCCGATGATGTTGGCGTCGGAGATGTCGGAGAGGCTTATCACCGAGCCGTTGTTGTTGATGCGGTCCATGTTGCCGTCGCTGTAGGCCACGATTATGTATTCACCCGACGGGTTGGGGTAAATGCCGCTGACAAGACTGCCGTTGAGGTCGTTGGAAATATTGAGGGTGCGCACCTCGGAAGTGGCTTTGTCGACAGAAAGGAGCGAGGACCCCGATTGGATGAACACCATGTCGGAGGTTTCGGCGAGAGTCGTCACTCCGCTGAAAGGGGTGTGGAGAGTCCAGCTGCCTGTGGCGAGCTGAGCCTTGGCGCCGGCGGCGCATAGGATGAGTGAGAGGAGTATGGCGATTTTCTTGATCATCGTGGTGTTGACAAAGAGTTATGCTGTAACGTGCAGTGATATTATTTTTTTTACTTTCATCGGGCGTAGGGCTTCCGGTCAGTTCGCTGAACCGGCTCCTTCGAGCACGCGTCGGAGCGCCATGGCGGCGTTGTGGCGGTGCGAGATAGCGTTCTTCTCCGCGGCCGACATCTGAGCGAAAGTGCGCCGGTGACCTTCGGGGATGAACAGCGGATCATATCCGAAGCCGTCGGTGCCGCGAGGCTCTGTGGCTATCGAGCCTTCGACAATGCCTTCGACCACAGTGGCCTTGCCGCCGGCAATGAGGGCGATGGCGGTGCGGAAACGGGCGCGGCGGTTGTCGATGCCTGAGAGTCGTTCGAGCAGCAGCGCCGAGTTGGCCTGCGAATCGTGGCTGTTGCCGCGGCCGCATGCCCGGGCAAAGCGAGCCGAGAGCACTCCCGGAGCGCCGTCGAGGGCTTCCACTTCCAGACCGGTGTCGTCGGCGAAGCAGTCGCAGCCATATCGGTCGGCGACCCATCGGGCTTTCTGCAGCGCGTTCCCTTCAAGCGTGGGAGCGGTCTCGGGAATGTCGTCGTGACAGCCGATGTCGCTGAGCGACAACACACTGTAGCTGCTGCCGAGGATGTCGCGCATCTCCTGCAGTTTGTGCTCGTTGTTGGTTGCGAAAACGATTGAAGCTGGCATATGGCTGTGAAAGTGTGGTTTACCTCAATAGATAAACGTAACGACCTCCGAATTATTATTTATAGCTTGTTTAATAATAAAAAACAGAGGGCCGGACGCCATCTGCGGCGCGCGGCCCTCTGTAGAGGGGTGTTGTAATGTCAGAATCAGCGGACGGCTACCTTGGTGGCCTTGCCGCCGTTGCGTGGAGCGACTATATAGAGGCCGGGATCGAGACCTTCGATTGCTGCGGAGGCTTCGACACCGCTACGGACAATCACGCCCGACACGCTGTAGACATCGCAGATTGAGGCTGCGCTGTCGGCAAAAATGTCGGCAATGCCCGAGAGTCGCACAGGCTCGGTGATGAGCATGAGGTTGGGATACTGTGCGTTGGTCATAACGCAGGTGACGGGCTCGTCGTAGCTGACATGGAAAGTGGTGATGCCGTTCTCGACAGTGACTTCGGGGTCGTCGCCGTCGGACTGCAGTTCTTCACCTGTGACAGTCATTTCGGTAAGGTCGACGGTGATGTCACCATAGTACCATTTGTAGACCGTGGCAGTTTCGCCCACTTTGGCCTCGGCCGAGAGGTCGATTTTGCTGTCGACAAGTTCCACGGGCACCTTGGCCTGGTTGGAGTAGAAGAACACGTTGCCAAGTGCGGGGAGCGATGCCGGGTCGGGCAGAGTGCTGAAGCGGAATGAATTCTGCGAGAGCATCACGGCCTGCAGTGTGGAGGCTACGGGCGACAGGTCGATCTCTTTGAGGGCGTTGTCGGCAATCTGAAGTTGAGAGAGCGCGGGAAGACCGTTGAGATCGATTGACGAAAGATTGTTGGACGAGAGATCCAGACCCCACATTTTGGGATTGTTGAATTTAACAGATTCAAGCGCGTTGCTGCCGAGCGCTGCGGTGAGCAGCGCGGGGCATTTGCTCAGATCGATCGATGTGAGGTCGGTGTGGAGCAGCGCGAGGTTGGTGAGCGAGGGGAATTTGCTCAGGTCGAGGGCTGTGGCCTTTGCCCGGGAGAGAGAGAGTTCGCGCAGGTTGGCGGCATTGGGGAATGCGATATTCGCCACATCGATGTCCGAGTCATAGAGCATGAAAGCATAGCAGCCGGTGAGGGGAGCGCCGTTGAATTCCGACATGCCGATGCCGCTGATCGACACCACGCCGAGATCTTCGGGAGAGTCATAGGTGTAGATGGTGGCGGTGTGCCCTACGGCTTCAGCGGGCACATTGTCGCTCGAAGAGAATTCGGCAGAGGCCGGATAATCGCAGTAGTCGATGCGATCGCCCGTCCAGTCGATGTAGAGATTGGTGACATCCCTGGTGGTGAACCCCACCGAGCTACCGGCCTCGTCGAGACCCGACACCTTGAAAGTTGCGACCACTGTGGTAGGCGCGCCCATAGGCTGCACCTGGGTGGTGGCAAGGATGTTGTCGCCCGAGAAAGCCGGGAACGCGGGGTGAGAAATGTGGCATATGGCAGGACCTTTGTCAATGGTGATGAAACGTGTTTTGCCGTCGGCGATGGTGTAGTCGGTACCGGCAATCATCGGAGTGCCGTCGGCGAATACCCAATGCAGCGAAGTGGTGGCTCCTTTGATGTCCACAATCTGATCGGCCAGCGACACAGTGGGCGCTTTCTTGGCGATGGTGACAGGCTGCTGCGGCGCATATGCATAGTTGCTGCAGGATAGCAGGGGAAGAGTGGGTATGGTGAGGCGGTTGCCGGTGACAATGAAATCGTTGAGCCGGGGCATCTCGGTGATGTTCTCAAGGAGGGTGATGTTGTTGTCGGCCAGGGAGATGTAGTTGGCGTTGCCCATGTAAGCGAGGTTGAGAACCGAGAGCCGGTTGCCCGAAAGATCGAGGTGCTCCATCAGGTCGTAATCTTTCAGATTGAATTCCGTGAGACGGTTGTCGGCAAGGTCGAGCCAGAGCAGGCCGCCGGTGTTGACGATGTGGACCGATGTGAGGCGGTTTCGGGGTGCCTCGATGCGTGTGAGCACGTTCTTCTCATATCCGCCACCCTCTATGCCGGCCAGATCGAGAGAGGAGAGACGGTTGTCGGCCAGGTTGAGCGATGTGAGGCAGCGGTTGTATGAGAGATCTATCTTGGACAGATTGCATCGTGTGATAGAGAGCGAGCGCAGCTCGCGGGCGGCGGTCAGGTCGATTGAAACCAGCTGCAGGTTGTCGATGTCGAGGGCTGTGAGCGTCTCGCCTTCGGGCAGATACACGTTCACCTGCCCCAGCATGTCGGCTGAATTGACGGTCCCCGCAATGGTGCTGGCGGCATCGGTGGAGGTGACATTGAACTCTTTAAGTTCGCCGTTGCCGAAATCGACAAGAATTTTACGGGGCGAAGCGGCGGTGGCACCGTCGATACCGACTTTGAGCGAAACATCGTGGCCGCGCAGAGTGCCCAGTGTTACCATTTTCGAGGGCTTGCCGAGGTCGTCAGCGCTCTTGACCATGAAACGTGATGTGGTGAGGGCATACGACGGCAGGGCGGCGTTGGCGAATTCAACATATACCGAGTCAGAGGGGTTGTCGTTGATCACCAGGTCGCCAGTGGTGCCGTTCCATGTGTAGTTCGCTTCGGCCATTTCCTCGGCATCCTTACCTTCGGGCGCGATCATCACGCGGGCGTAGGTGGCGCCGTCGGTGCGGAGCATTTCGGGAAATTTAAGTGTGGTGCCTTTGGCGATTGCCTTGTTCATGGTCTTGGGCTTCTGCGAATAGAAGTATTCGCCGAAAGTCTCGCGTTCTGCGGGAAGTGTGGAGAACCCGAAACGGTTGCCGGTGAGGTCGAGCGAGTAAAGGTCGGACAGGGCCGATACGTCGATGTCGCCGAGACAGTTGTTGCGCAGATAGAGATTCTTGATCTTGGGGTTGGCCGAGACATCGATCTTCTCCAGAAGATTGTCGGAGGCAGCGAGATAGGTGAGTTTGGGGTTCTTGCTCACGTCGAGTTTCGTGAGCTTGCAGTCGGTGTTGATGGAGCCTGAGGTGTGGCTGCAGAGAAACTCCATGAGGTCGGGGGTCTTGGAGAGGTCGATGTCGGTGATGCGGCTCTCGGCAATGTTGAGGTGCCAGAGGTTGGGAACCGGAGTGAGGTCGAGTTTTTCGACGCCTGTAAACTCTACGACGAGATTGACCAGCTTGGGGCATCCCGAAAGGTCGAGCGACTTCACCGACATGTTGTGGTAGAGGTCGAGCGAGACCAGATTGGGATATTCAGGCTTGAACTGAGGGTCGAAATGATCTATGATGTCGGCCTCTATGATCTGCAGATTGGGTTTCGGGGTGCCGATCTTCAGCGGGGAAGCCTCGGTGCCGGGATTGTCAGAGATATAGATGGCGCGCAGATTGGTGTTGGCCGAGAGGTCGAGCGACTGAAGTTCGTTGTGTTCGAGGCTCACCACGTCGAGGTTGACGCAGCGGCTGAGGTCGATGTCGGAGATGTAGCAGCCGTCGGCGATGAAAACATCGATTTTGGTAGGATCGCCGTAGATGTTCACCACGCCGTCGGCCGACACGCGGCATTTGACGGTGGTGCCTTCCCAGGCTCCGTCGACCACCGTGGCGTAGCCTACCTCCACTTCGTTGTTGCCGAATCCCATGTCCACATCATAGTATTCGCTTCCGTTGGTGGAACCGATGATGAAGTGGAACTTGTTTTCGGCGCCATATTCGTTGTAGATGTTGGTCTTGAAAGAGATGGCTGGCACCTCTGTATCCTGAGCGGAAACAGGGGATAATATACCCGCTGCCACTGCCAGACCGATAAGGAATTTAGTGATGGATCGCATTATTTTACTATGATTTTAGAAGTTAGATTGTTTGCTGAGAGGGCGTAGACGCCGGGAGTGAGGTCGCTGAGGTCAATAGTGATCTCGTCGGCCATGGCTGAGGCGGTTTTCATCAGGGAGCCTTGCATGGAATAGACAGATGCCGAGAGATTCTGCTCGCCGGCAACGAAAATTGTCCATCGGTTTTCGCCGGCGGGAGTGATGATCAGGCGTGAGTCGCTGTCGGCCGAGACGGAGGGGAGAGCGGCGCGGCGGAGCACTTCCTTGATGCCGGCGAGGGCGTCGAATTTGCCGGCGCCCCATTTCACGGGGTCGCCTGCGCGCACGTCGTCGTCAACAGTGGCTGTCTTGGCGATTACGTCCTGGATGTCGGAGTAGGTGAGTGTGGGGTCGGCTTCGAGCCAGCAGGCTATGGCGCCGGCCACAAGTGGGCACGACATGGAGGTGCCCACTTCCTGTTTCCAGTAGTTCAGACGCCCTTCGGGGTCGGTGGCGCAGGCCTGGAAGAGTTGAGCGGCCTGGTCTTTTACATCGTCCAGTTCAGTGAAATACCTGTTGACCGACGAGATGATCGTTGAGCCGGGAGCGCAGACTGTGGGGAGGTTGCGGCCGTCGCTCAGTGTGCCGTAGGAAGAGAAGCCGCTCACGCGTCCGGGTGTGAAATAGTCACCTTCGCCCACATATCGTGATTTAAGACCGTCGAGGCAGAACCATTCATCTGCGGTGTTATATGAGCCTACCACAATTAGTTTGGGGCAGACGGCCATGTCGGAGATGGTGCCGTTATAATCGCCGTTTTCAAAAGCGCTCTGCTTGTAGTCAAACATTTCGGTAGACTGCCCCGAACCGTAGCACTCGATGAGGATGCCCTCTTCGGGCACGTCGGCGTCGTCGGCAATCTTAATCTCGAAACCGGGAATATAGCGCGAAGAGGTGAGCGCGCCGGCCGTTGTGGCGAAATTCAAATCACTGTCCTGAAGGGCGATGTCGACCATGGCATAATAGCGGTTGACATCCTTGTCGACCATTCCGCCCACACCGATGAAGCCGTGGAACCACTTGGCAAGTATGTCATTGATCTGGTCGCTTTCATCCATCTGAAAATATTCGTCGGTGATATAGTAGGCGCCGTGTCCTTCGCCGATCTGCGGGAATGTGCCGGCTTCGCGATAGCCACGGTCCACATTGTAGAGGTGAGGCGTTACCACCAGACGGGTCAGATCCGGAGAATAGATTGCGAAGTTGTCCTGATATATTGTAGGGGTCTCAGGGGATTCTGCAGTTTTCTGGAAAAGATAGGGCCAGAGGAGAGTCTTGAACGATTCCCCTTTTTTCAGACGCTTTTTCAGCGCTATGCGGCGGTCGCCCTCATTGCCGGCCGACACGCAGAGCACAGGAGGCATCGGGTTGTCGTCGGCTTTGGTGGCGGTAAGGTCGAGAAACCGGTTGAGAATTCCGTTGGTGTCATGGGGACCCACATTCGAGCCGAGCGACAGCGAAATTACGGCGGGCTGCTTGAGTTCGTAGCTGTAGCTGCAGATCTGGTCCACTCCCATGGCAATAAACATGTCGTTGAGCGACGAGCACCCGGCTGCTGCCAGCGTTGCGCCCGGAGCGGCGCCGAGGTAGGGGTTGGGCTGCTCGGTAACAGGTACAGGGATTTTGGCGTCGGAAAATTTTGAAGCGTCGGCCATTTTCACATTGCCCCGGTGATAACCGGCAAGAATGCCGAGAGTGTGGGTGCCGTGATACGATTCTTTGGAGTCGGTGGTGAAATTTTTCACGTCATCGCCGAAAAAACCGATGTGTTCGTAGCCGGTGGATGTATTGGCCAGTTTTATGTTGTAGAAATATCCCAGGCGGGTTGTGCCGTCGGGATTGCGGAAATTCAGATGGTTGGGGTCGATACCCTGGTCGACCACACCGGCCACTACGCCCTTGCCGGTATAAGTGGCGGGCAACCCGATGCCTTCATGGACTTTGTCGAGACCGATAGCGGCTTTTGCGGTGGCGATGGAGGGTTGGAGGTCACGGGCGATGCTCATGGTGTGGACGGCTCTGTGGCGTGCCATGACGTCGGCCGAATCGACAGGGACCATGCACAGGGCGATGTTGCCGCGCACGGTGAGCACGCTGAAACCGGTGGCGCGCAGGTCGTCGGCGGTGCACCCTTCAGCGAGTTCTACAAATGCACCGATCATTGCAGGAGATGTGGCTGTCGTAGCCGTGGAGATGCCGTTGCCTTTGGCGGCGGTCGTCACCGCTGTCACAGCAGACTGTTGCCTTGCCTCGGCCCGGGCTTTGCGCAGACGGGCGCTGCTAAGCAGGTCGAGCCCGTCACCTGCCACCGCTGCGATTGCTATCGCTACGGCTGCAGTCAGGAGTAAAGCTTTTCTCATTAAATTGTGATGATTGGTTAATTTGAGAGGCTTGAACGACCATCCGGGCCGCTCAAGCCTCTCTATAGATTGTATGGAATGGCGCGGGTATGTGGCCCCGGCGCCGTTGAGCCAATTTGGATTATTTCACAGCCACCTTCTTGCCGTCGATGATGTAGATGCCGGCGGGAAGGCTGTCGGCGTTGACACGGATGCCCTGGAGGTTGTAGACGGTGCGTGTGGCGGCGTCGGCATCCTCGGCCTCAACTGCAATGACGGCGGAGTTTGTGGCGCTGAGCTTCACAGCGGTGTTTCCTTCGACAGTGAACGTGTGGGCGCCTTCGACTGATTCTACCGGTGCTGCATCGTTGAGTTTCACATAGAATTTGGCACCGTTGTTGGAAACGATGTTCACGCCCGAACCGGCGAAGAGACGGTTGGATTCCCACTGGTCTACAGGCATTTTGTCGACTGTGATGGTGAAATCCTCCTTGTTGAGGTCGCCGGCATCGAAAGTCACGTCGTGACGGTCGGGATTGGATGCGAAGAAGCGGTAGAGATCGGTGCCGCGCAGTTTGGTGGATTCGATTGTCACGCTCCCGTAGTAATCAAGGTATGCATCGCCTTCGTTGATGGAAATATACATCGGGTCGCTGTTGGTGCGCTCGAGCGAAAGGGTGTTGTAGCTGTAACCGCCACCGCTGACCAGCGAAGAGATGTCGAGTGTGTTCACGCCGGCAACCGGTTCGTCGCAGCTGGCTTTGGTGGAACCGTAGCCGTCGGTCACTTTGACCTTGGTGATATTGGGAGCCAGAGCGGGATCGAGCCATACATGGAGGATGCCGTCGGTGGTCTGCACGCCGGTGGTGACATTGACGGAGCAGCCCTCATGAAGTTCTACCGAAGTGGCTGATGTCCATTCTGTCTTTTTGTTGTCGGCGTCGGTGAGGGTGATTTTCTTGATGAAGAAACCTGTGGCGGCCTGGATGTAGACGGTGTGATTGTCGGATGATTTCTCGTTGAATGAGAAGGTGGCGTTGTTGTCGTTGAGGTCGAAAGCCGAGCCCCAGCTGCTGGTGCCTTTGTACATCTTCACATGGGTGTAGTCGTCGAAAGTGAAATCGACATCAAAAGATTTGTAGGCATGAGCCTCAACGTCGATGGTGGTGTTGTCCATGATGGCGAAGCTGTAGGTCCCGCCTGAAATGTATGCGTCGGTGCCGTTGACCTGAAACTTGTCGATGGAGTATGCGTCGGCATCGAGGACGAGTCGCAGGGGGGTGCCGGCCTTAAGAGTGGCGCCTGCGAGGAAGTCGCCCTCAATGTCTTCATATTCGTAGGTGCTGCCATCCTTCATCTTCTGCATGGCTTTGAACACGCCCTTGCAGTCGTCGGGGACGTTTACCTTGAGGGTGACATCCTTGTCGGGGATGATGGCGGTGATGTCGACTGTGCAGCCGTCGGTGAGGGTGAGAGTGTAATTGCCGTAGAGGGAAGTCTGCACCTCGTCGTTGAGTTTCACTTCATAGAGAGGAACGCTCGAGGTAACGGGGCCGAGCTGCAACTGGTTTGCACCGCTGCTCACGGGGTCGAATTTCAGGATGGTTGTTGTGCTCTCCAGTGTGATGTCTTTGCCGAGTGAGCCTCCGGTGCGGAGTCTGACTTTCGAGGGGGCATCGACGTTGATGGTGCACGAGGCGGTGTAAAGGTCTTCGATGCTCTTGGTGGTGACTACATAAGTGAAGGTGTCGCCGCTCCATTCATAGATGTTGCAGGTTCTGGTAGGAGCGCTGCTGACCTTTTCCGAGTCGTTGGCGTCCTTTACCGATGTGATGACATAGTCGTCGGTTGCAGCAATGTCGAACTGCACTGTGCCTTCAATCTCGAAATTGTTGATTTCAGTCACCTCGTCGACCAGAGAGACATATTGCTGAGTCCAGGTGGAGTAGTCGTAGACGTTTTTGCCAATCTTTATGGCTGCGGGATTGTCGACAATGACGGTGACCTGGGCGGCCGATGCTGTAAACACACCGGCTAATGAAAGCACCATCAAAGATAGTAACGAGTAGAGTTTTTTCATACGTAATGTGATAATACTGAATGAAATCGGTTGGAATTAATGATTGAATTTTAAAGTGCAAATTTAAGTATAATTTTTCAAAATCAAATTATTTTTAACGTTATTTGTAACAAAGCGAGGCTGAGCCGATTGACGGCTCAGCCTCGCTGATATAGTGGAATTTTTTTCCGGAGGGGTTATTTCGCTGTTGCTGCTTTTGCCGAGCGGCGCTGGATGGTCAAATAGGCCACGGGGGTGGCGATGAACATGGTGGCGAGGGTGCCGACAACCACACCGAAGAGCATTGCGAAGATGAACGAACGGATCGAGTCGCCGCCGAGGATGAAGATGCAGAGAAGCACCAGGAAAGTGGAGGCGGAGGTCATGATCGTACGGCCCAGAGTGGAGTTGAGCGACTTGTTGACCAGCGAGCCGAAGTCCTGCTTGGGATAGAGGCCGCGGTTTTCGCGGATACGGTCGAGTACCACCACGGTGTCGTTGATCTGATAACCGATCATTGTCAGAATGGCTGCGATAAAGCTCTGGTCAATCTCCATGGCGAAGGGGAAGAGACCCCAGAAGATGGAGTAGAAGCCGATGATGGAGAATGCTGTGAATGCCACGGCGGCAAGGGCGCCCAGCGAGAAGGCCACGTTGCGGAAGCGGAGCAGGATGTAGAGGAACATCGCTGCAAGCGACAAAATCACGGCCACGTAGGCTTTGTTGCGCATGTCGTTTGCCACGGTCGGGCCTACGGTCTGCGACGAGAGGATGCCCTGAGTTTCGTCGGTGGTGGAGAAATCCTCGATGGTCATTCCTTCGGGCAGGAGTCCGTCTTTCTTGAATGTGTCGTAGAGGAGTCCGGTGATTTCCTGCTCGATGTCGGTGGCGTCTTCAGTCGACTTGATCTTGTAGTTGGTGGAGATGCGCACCTGGTTGGAGTTCTCGATGGTGATTACCGAGAGGGCCACGGGTTCGCCGGTCTGAGCCTTGAACGCATCGGCGAGCGAGCGCTGCACGGCGTCGGTCTGGACGGGTTTCTCGAATTTGACCACATAGTTGCGGCCGCCCGAGAAGTCGATGCCCTGGTTGAGTCCCTTGGTGAAGAGGCTGATCACTACCACTGCCACGAAAGCGGCGATGATGAAGAATGCGGGCTTGCGACCTTTGAGGAAGTTGAAGTTGCTGTTGGCAAACATGTTGCGCGACAGCTTGGTGTCGAAGGTGAGCTTCTGGAAGGCTTTCTTCTTGGCGCCGAGGATGAAGATGATTCGTGTGAGATATACGGCGGTGAAGAATGAGCAGATGATACCGATGATCAGGGTGGTGGCGAAGCCCTTGATGGGGCCTGTGCCGAAGAAGAGGAGGATGACACCGGTGATCACCGAGGTGAGGTTGGAGTCGAAGATGGCCGAGAAGGCGTTGGAATAACCGTCGGCGATGGCGGTGCGCACGTTCTTGCCTGCGCGGAGCTCTTCCTTGGCGCGCTCGAAGATGAGCACGTTGGCGTCGACGGCCATACCCAGGGCGAGCACGATACCGGCGATACCTGACAGGGTGAGCACGGCCTGGAACGATGCCAGAATGCCGAAGGTGAAGAAGAGGTTGCAGATAAGACCGAAGTTGGCGACCAGACCGGGGATGAAGCCGTAGATCACGCACATGAACACCATCAGAAGCACGATGGCGAGCACGAACGACCAGATGCCTGCCTCAATGGCCTGCTGACCCAGCGAGGGACCGATGACCATGTCGGAGATGATGTCGACCTTGGCGGTCATCTTACCCGACTTGAGCACGTTGGCAAGGTCCTGCGCTTCCTCTACGGTGAAGTCGCCGGTGATCTGCGAACGGCCACCTTCGATGGCGGTGCGGATGTTGGGGTAGGAGTAAACCTGCTCGTCGAGAACGATGGCGATGGGGTGGCCGATGTTGGCGGCGGTGAGGTTGGCCCACTGGCGTGCGCCCTCTTTGTTCATAGTCATGGAGACTACGTTGCCCTGCAGCTGGTCGTAGTCGCTCGAAGCGTTGATCACGCATGAGCCTTCGAGGGCTGCTTTGCCGTTCTTGGTCTTGAGTGCCACCAGCTGATAGGTGTCGAGCTGGCGTTCCTTGCCGGTGACGGTGTCCTGGTAGGTGACGGGAGTGGCTTTCACGCCCCAGCGGAGTTTGAGGTCGGTGGGAAGATACTGACGGGCCTCGGGGGTGTTGAGGATCGAGTCAATCACCTCTTTCTGTTTGGCGGTGGCGATACCCATTACGGGTGATTCACCCGAGCCTGCCGAAAGGAGGTTCTGGCGGAGTGTGGGCATCCCTTTTGCAGCCAGAGCGTTGTCGAGCTGCATGATGTTGGGGGTGAGCTTGCCTGCGCCGTAGCACTCGTAGAATTCGAGGTTGGCCGAGCGGAGCAGAAGCTCGCGCACGCGCTGATGCTCTTTCACACCGGGGAGTTCGAGAAGAATCTGGCCGTCGTTGTCCTGGAGCACCTGAATGTTGGGCGAAACCACGCCGTAGGCGTCGATACGGTTGCGCAGCACGTTGGTGGCGGAGTTGTTCACGCGGTCCTTGACTTCCGACTTGAGGGTGGCGGCTACAGCCTTGCGGTCGTGGCCGATCTTTTCAGGGATAATCGAGCTGAAAACCACGGAGTAGTCGGCATCGGGCACCAGACGGCTGTACTGGTTGACGAATGTGCCTATAGTCGGTGGCGTGGTTGCCTTTGATTATTGAGTCAGTCAAGTGGAGAGCCTGATCGAAGCTTGCGTCGGGCTCGGCGTTTTTCATGGAGCGAAGCATGTCGGGCATAGAAACCTGGAGGATGACGTTCATACCTCCCTTGAGGTCGAGACCGAGACCTACACCCCATTTCTGCACTTCGTTGTAGTTATAACCCAACCAGACAGGGGTTTTGCTGATTGAGTCGATGTAGGCCTTGTAAGCCTTGTTGTACTGCTCGGAGTTCTTGCCCTGCTGACCGGCCATCATGGTGGCGTATTGCTCGGCCTTGGCCTCCTGCTTGTTGCTTACAAGTGAGAAGGAGAGGTAGAACAGGCACGCGAGCACCAAGAAGATCGCGATCACACCGGCAATGATGCTTCCGAGGGTTCCTTTGCTTTGCATGTGTTAGATGTAAAAAATGTTATGAAGTTATTGTTTATTTTTACGTAAATGATTGGTTGGTAGAGCGTTGGCTCTACGTGCTTAAGGGCGGATACACCCCGTGGGGCATAATCGCCTAATTTTCAGCCTGCAAATATACGGATAATAACCGGTAGTTGCAAGCAAAAACCGGAAATCTTGCGAAAATTGCCTATTTTGAGACCTCAGGAGATGGTCAGACGGAAGTCTGTGATGAAGTCGCGTGCGTGAGGGTTGGTGTCGACGATATGCTGCAGCAGGTCGCGGTCGCTCCAGCCGGCGGGTGAGTTCGGGTCATCGCTGACGGCCACGTCAATGGTGATGTGGTCGTTGCCGAGAGTGTTGTGGAGGAAATCGAGTAGCCGCGGCATCTCCTGGAGCATTATGTCGACCTGCGGCTGGTTGGCCACGGTCATTTTCAATGTGGCGGGAGCGTTTCCCTCCACGCGGAGCGGACGGCTGGCGCGCATGGTGTTGATAAGAACGTGGGCACGGCGGTTGGAATCCATGTATTGCTCCCATGCACGCATCAGGTCGTCGTCGGTAAAGGGGGTTTCGCGGAGCTTGCGCTGCGACTGTGCTGCTGCTTTCTCCGCGGATTTCTCCGGAGCGAAAGCATCGCGCATCGACACGTGGGGTCGCGCCCCGTTGCGCTGGACAGCGGGTGTCGAAGCAGGGGCTGGGGGGAGGCCTGTGGAGCGGCGGTTTTTAACCTCCGTTGCCGGCGCAGGAGCTGCCGTGGGGGCTGCGGGCAGGCGGTTTTTAACCGCCGTTGCTTCGGATGCTTCGGCGGGTGCGGGCGCGGGGATGTTGGCAGGGGTTATAGGTTGCAGGCCGGCGGGTTCCCGGGTCAGCCCCTCCCCGTCGCCGGCTTCAGAGTCGGGGGAGGGGCTTTGTAGTTGGCACAGCTTGATGAGCAGCAGCTCGATGAGGAAGGTTTTTGATGAGGCTGTGCGGTAGTCCATGTCGGCGTCGTTGCAGAGGCTCATGGCCGAGTAGAAGAAGCGGGGCGGGAGCGATGCCGCCTGCGCGGCCATCCGCTGCATGGTCTCCTCGTCGGTGTCGAGAAGCGGAAGAGTCTGCGGGTCGCGCGCCACCATTAGGTTGCGCATATATGCGGCGAGGCCCCCTAAAAAGAAGTAGGAGTCGAATCCCCGGTCGCGTATCTCTTTATATATAAGGAGTGCGGCGGGGATGTCGGCGTTCTTGAAGGCTTCGACCAGTTTGCTGTAATATCTTTCGTCGAGGATGTTGAGGTTCTCGATTGTGGAGTCGTAGGTGATGTCGCCGCGTGACGATGCCGCCACCTGATCGAAAATAGAGAGAGCGTCGCGCATGGCGCCGTCGGCCTTGCGGGCGATGATTGCCAACGCCTGTCGCTGGGCTTTGATTCCCTCGCTTTTTGCCACATACTCCAGATGGTCAGTGATGTCGGCGATGGTGATTCGCTTGAAATCGTAGATCTGGCAGCGCGAAAGAATGGTGGGTATGATTTTGTGTTTCTCGGTGGTGGCGAGGATGAAAATGGCGTGGGCCGGCGGCTCCTCAAGGGTTTTGAGGAAAGCGTTGAAAGCCGAAGTCGAGAGCATGTGTACCTCGTCGACGATGAATACGCGGTAACGGCCGTCGACCGGCGGAATCTGCACCTGGTCGGTGAGGTTGCGGATGTCGTCGACCGAATTGTTCGACGCGGCGTCGAGTTCGATGATGTTGAGCGAGCGGTTTTCGTTGAATGCGCGGCACGAGGGGCATTCGTTACAGGGATCTCCCTCGGGGGTTGGGTGGGCGCAGTTGATGGTCTTGGCGAATATGCGGGCGCAGGAAGTCTTGCCTACGCCTCGTGAGCCGCAGAAGAGGTAGGCGTGGGCGAGACGCCCGGCGGCTATGGCATTCTTTAAGGTGGCGGTGAGCGCTTTCTGCCCCACTACCGACGAGAATGTCGATGGGCGGTATTTGCGCGCCGAAACAATGTAGTTTTCTTCCATATCGGCAAATTTAGGGAAAAATGCCGGAATTTCATCGCTGCGTCTCAAAATTTTTCTGAAAACCGACCCGCCGCCCGATTGTCTCAATTGAACCAATTGGCCGATTGGGCTAATTAGACTAATTGGACTAATTGGACTAATTTGCCTGATCCTCAGAAAAAAGTGTGAAAAAATTGCGGAAATGTTTGGCAGTCAGCGAAAAAAGTGGTAACTTTGCAACGCTTTTTCGGAGCATTGTGCACTTTTTCGAACCGTAACTGTCTGACAGTCAGCGGCGCGAAGTGCGCCCGCCGTGTATAGTCGCGTCGATGTTCTCCGGAGGCTTCGATACTGAAAATTATCACAACGAAGAATAATCAATAGTTAAAAACAGACTAAAAAACTAAGATGCCTACTATTCAGCAATTAGTAAGAAAAGGACGCGAGACTCTTGTTGACAAGAGCAAGTCACCCGCTCTGGACAGCTGCCCTCAGCGTCGTGGCGTGTGTGTGCGCGTTTACACCACCACCCCTAAAAAGCCTAACTCGGCTATGCGTAAGGTTGCACGTGTGCGCCTCACCAACGGCAAGGAGGTCAACTCCTACATCCCCGGTGAAGGACACAACCTGCAGGAGCACTCGATCGTGCTGGTGCGCGGCGGCCGTGTGAAGGACCTCCCCGGTGTACGCTACCACATCGTGCGCGGCTCGCTCGATACCTCCGGTGTCAAGGACCGCACTCAGCGTCGCTCCAAATACGGAGCCAAGCGTCCCAAGGCTGGTGCTGCCAAGAAGTAATCGCGCCCCTGAAAAGGCCCGGTGAAGTTAACTTATAGCACCGCGAGAAATCCAAACCACAGTTTAACAACCCGTTTTTGATTCCTCGAGCTGACATCGGTTGAGTAAGCCCCCGCAGGGATAGCCCCGGGCGCTGAAGAGACAACAGCCACGAAAAAGCAAAAACAAAGCTTACTTAAACAAATGAGAAAAGCAAAACCAAAGAAACGCGTCGTACTGCCCGATCCTGTCTTTCATGACGTAAAGGTGTCGAAATTCGTCAATCACCTGATGTACGACGGTAAGAAAAACACAGCCTACACCATCTTCTACTCCGCACTCGAGACCGTGAAGGCCAAGATGCAGAATGAAGAGAAGACCGCTCTCGAAATCTGGAAAAAAGCCCTCGAGAACGTTACTCCTCAGGTGGAGGTAAAGAGCCGCCGCGTCGGTGGCGCCACCTTCCAGGTGCCTACTGAAATCCGCCCCGACCGCAAGGAATCCATATCAATGAAAAACCTCATCAACTACGCCCGCAAACGTGGCGGCAAGACCATGAGCGACAAACTCGCCGCTGAAATCATGGACGCCTTCAACGACCAGGGCGGTGCCTTCAAGCGCAAGGAAGACATGCACAAGATGGCCGAGGCCAACCGCGCATTCGCCCACTTCCGTTTCTGATAGAGCCTGAAAGCCTGAGCAACTCACTCTCCTATATAATCATTGAACAACAAAGATTCCAATCAGACCAACAATGGCTAACAAAAACGACGAACAACTTAAATATACCCGCAACATCGGCATCATGGCTCACATCGATGCCGGTAAAACCACCACTTCGGAGCGTATCCTCTTCTACACCGGCCTGACCCACAAGATCGGCGAGGTGCACGACGGTGCCGCTACCATGGACTGGATGGAGCAGGAGCAGGAACGTGGTATCACTATCACCTCCGCCGCCACCACCACTTTCTGGAAATATGCGGGCGACAAGTTCAAAATCAACCTCATTGACACCCCGGGACACGTCGATTTCACCGTGGAAGTGGAACGTTCGCTCCGCGTGCTCGACGGCACTATCGCCACTTTCTGCGCCGTAGGCGGCGTGGAGCCCCAGTCCGAGACCGTGTGGCGCCAGGCCGACAAGTATGGCGTGCCCCGTATCTGCTACGTGAACAAGATGGACCGCTCGGGCGCCAACTTCTTCGAAGTTGTCCGCCAGGTGCATGACGTGCTCGGCGCCAACCCGTGCCCCATCCAGATACCTATCGGTGCTGAAGAAACCTTCAAGGGTCTCGTCGACCTCGTGCGCATGAAAGCTCTCTACTGGCACGACGAAACCATGGGCGCCGAATATGAGGTTGACGAAATTCCCGACAACCTCCGCGCCGACGCTGAAGAGTGGCGCGACAAGATGCTTGAGAAAATCGCCGAATTCGACGACGCTCTCATGGAGAAATATTTCGACGACCCCTCCACCATCACCGAAGACGAGGTGCGCCGCGCCCTCCGCGCCGCCACCCTCAAGATGGAGATCATGCCCATGCTCTGCGGCTCGTCGTTCAAGAACAAGGGCGTGCAGCCCCTGCTCGACGCCGTCTGCGCTTACCTCCCCTCGCCCGTCGATTCCGGCGCTATCGAAGGTCATGCAGTCGACGATCCCGACAAGATCGAAACCCGCGAGCCTTCGTCGGAAGCTCCTATGTGCGCTCTGGCGTTCAAGATCGCTACCGATCCCTATGTGGGCCGTCTCACCTTCTTCCGCGTTTACTCGGGCGAAGTGGTAGCCGGTTCCTATATACTCAACGCGCGTTCTGACAAGAAGGAGCGTGTTTCGCGTCTGTTCCAGATGCACTCCAACAAGCAGAACCCCATGGAGAAGATCGGCTGCGGTGACATCGGCGCAGGCGTAGGCTTCAAGGATATCCGCACCGGCGACACCCTCTGCGACG
>ERZ836877.2569-NODE-2569-length-23131-cov-3.764561_pt1 | contig 23131 bp, 39 predicted proteins | sample MGYA00519469_ERZ836877 | MGnify/ENA primary metagenome ERZ836877 (study PRJEB31850, sample SAMEA3708809) | human gut metagenome | biome: human gut; feature: human-associated habitat; material: faeces | place: China | collected 2014 ... | reverse complement strand
TTAATATTTCAAGAACTTCGTTCAATAAAAAAGAGTGCGGTATTGTTCCGTTTAATGATTATGAGAAGAAAAAAATAAAATCTCATATAAATAGCGTACTTGAAACACAAGGTGAAAGGTTGGTGACTATTGATGAACTTTTTTTTAGTTAAAATGTTTACATATAGTAAACTTCGAGAGAAAGGGTTAACACTATGGCTCTTAAGGTAATTATTTCTATATTGATTGTATTCTTTAGTTTAATAGAAATTTCTATTTTGCTTGAAACAGGAGGAAGAACTATTTATGGAAAAAAAACATATAAGCATGAATATATAAAATCAATAATTTTAATGATTGCTATAGTGCTTTTATTTATTCTCTGGTGCTATTTGATGTACATCTAATCAAGCACAAACATATTTTAACTGATATTTAATGAAGTTTCCTAAAAAGACACTTTATTAAATGCAAGAATTTGGAGTTTAAGAAAGGAGCAAAGAAAAATGGAAAATGTTGAACAAAGATATCCAATTACCATGGCTGTTTTAAGAAATGCTGCAGATAGAATTACTAATTGGAAAAACGTAACCCCACAAGCAAAATTAAGAAAGCAATGTGAAATTGCACGTGTTGTTATTGCTTTATCAAACACGTTATAGAAAGGATAAATCTAAATGGACAAATTAAGGGAATTCAGGGAGAGCTTGCATATGTCTCAAAAGAACATGGCTAAGAGAATAGGCGTTTCTCCATCGTACTACTACAAAGTGGAAAGTGGTTATCAAAATCCCAGTTATGAATTTCTAGCAAAATTTAAGAGAAGTTTTCCAAATGCGAGTGTTGATCAAATATTTTTCAGTAAATAAAAAAGCCATTAGTAGTGTTGGTACTAACGGCTGCACGATTTGTTTACTTCTTTGATATCCAACACTTATCAAGTCTCAAACTTAAAGCAGTATGCATCTGCTTTGTTACCCTACAATGAGACAAATAGAATTTACCTTAAAGCTACAGTTTATAAAATAGCCGTTTTTCTTGAAAACGTACTAGTCGTTTATATAAATAAATTGGCTGTCACTAGTACAAACAAGCATCACCTGCTAGCACATGAATGTGTAAATTTTATTTTAGAAGAATAGGGGAGTTTAAAGCCGCTTTTAACATGCGACCACCTCCTAACTAGATATTAACTTTCGATATCGTAGTGTAACAATATTTTATCACAATTTGGAAATTTTTGAAAGGAGGAAACACACATGGAAGTCAGACCAACAAAGATGCTCACTGAAAAAGAATTACGTGAAGATCTAGGAATTTCAAGAGACCAGTTACTTAACTTTATTGACCTTGAAATATTTCGTCCTATCAGATTAGGGCGTGGTAGAAAATTCAGTCAACAAGAAATCTTGGAATTTCAAAGAAAGTATGCAGGTCTTGACGTAAGCAATTATTACAAGGCAAAAAAAGCTAAAGAATATGTAGATAGTTTAGCTTAAAAAAATTAAATAGATTACTGGTCATCAAAGAGCCAATCTCAAAGGCCTCCGATAACAAAATAGCATTGATGATTTACTAACTACAGACATAAAAAAGAACTAATACCATACAAGTTTTTATTTAAGAGGTTGGTTCCTTGATGGCTAGTAATGGAAAGGAAAAGAAAATTTATGAGTAAAAATTCATTAATTATCATCTGCTGTATTTTGATTGTTGTCATTGCAGTTTTAGTACACATGTTAAAGGAATTCAAATGGTATCAAAAATCCTACTATGAATTGGCAAATAAGATTGCCAAAGATAGAAGAGATAGAAAAATGTTGGTTCGTGCAGATAGAGAAATGATCAAGAGTGAAATAGATAAAAAATTTCTAGCAATTCTTAGAATTTCTCAAAGAGAAGATTATCCAAGAAATCGTTTTGAATTGGGCTATGAATCAGGAAGATTTGAAGTAGAAGTTAAAAACTTATTTCTATCAGGTGGTCTTACAACACATGAGGAAAAGTTTCTTAAAAAGTGTGAATACATCGCAATGTTTGAAGTGAACGAAAAGGAGGTGTAGTTATGAAGTTATCTGGAAGAGGTCTTGCAACAACAATCATCATTGCATTAACTGCTGGTCAGTTATGTGTAATTGGCTTAAGAAATTTCTTGGATTTTATTTTCAGATAAAAAAATAACAGCACTTAAAAAAGTACTGTTAAATCAAAAAACCAAAATAACCAATAACAATTATAACCAATCAAAGGAGAAATCGCAATGAAATTATCGAAAAAAGGTGCAGTTACTCTAGCAACAGCATTAGTAGTATTCCTTGTTACTACTGGTCTAATGCTATCAAGAGTTAAAGATTTAGAAAGTTCATATGATGAACAATCAAAGCAAATGCAATTATTGAAAGATGAATACAATTCTCTTTCAAATGAGTTATCGGCTGAAAAGTCAGAGAGAACTAAATATCAAAGATTGTATGATGAAGTTTCTATAAGAAATGAACAATTAGAAGCTGAACTTGAAAATTGAAGGTGTCTTGGCCAGTTTGTTATTACATACTATTGGCCAGGAGAAGACGTTTATGGTCGTCTAACTTCTACTGGTGCTATTGCTGAAGAAGGAAGAACTATTGCGGTAGATCCTTCAATCATTCCATATGGTTCTATAGTCTTGATTAATGGCAATGAATATGTAGCTCAAGACTGTGGAGGGGCTATCAAAGGAAACAAGATAGATATCTTTGTTGACAGTCCAAAAATGCAAAAGTACACAGTAGAAATCTATATAAAAAGAGAGGAATAGAATATGACAAAAAAAGATTTAGAAGACATTATCCAAACAGCTAAAGCTGCAGGTGCAAATGTCAAAGTTGTTCAAGTTGGTTCAGCAGAAAATGAACCTGTAGAAAGACCAAAAATTCCATTATTTAAATTAGAAGTTGGAATCAAAAAAGAAGGTGATGAACTTAAAGTTATGCCAACTGATGATTGGTGTTTCTTAGGAAGTATTTTTCTAGAAATGGCACCAATTGATATTGACATTGAAAAGGTCAAAGAAATGTTTACACCAGCAAAAAATGCTTTCAATCATTGCTGTAATGAACTGAATAACTACATCCGAGAACAATATAAAGGGGCGTTAGAAGATGAAAAAGAAAGAATTAGAAGAAAGAGTTGCTGATATTGAGAGTTCAATCATTTGCATGGAATGTAAGGATCATCTAGACAGTGATGATTATCTTCAACTTGGTTATCTCAATCAGGAATTAGCAAGTGCTAAAAAGGATCTAGAAAATGGAAACTACGAACTATGAGGAGTTCTTTCCTAATTGTAATGTCGATTATGTCAAAGACAAAAAACATTGGCATCAATTAAGAGGAAAAGGAATTGGTGGTTCTGATGCAGGAATCGCAATGAATGTAAACAATTACAAAACACCTTATGAATTGTGGGAGGAAAAAACAGGTGTTAAAAAGCCTGTATTTCAAACGAGTGAAGCAATCGAAAAAGGGAATGCATTGGAACCCATCCTCATTGAATTGTTCGGTGTTCTTTATAAAAACAAGTTTGAATTGATTGATACGAAAGATATCAGCTTGTCAAACAAGAAATATCCATTTTTAAGAGCAAATCTTGATGGAGCAATGATTGAAAAAGAAACTGGTGAAAAATGGATCCTTGAAATCAAATCTACAACCATTCAAAACAGTTCAATGTTCAATCAATGGAAAGACAACAATATGCCAATTACTTATTATTTTCAAATTCTGCACTACATGATTGTTACGGGAATAAGGCATTGTGTTCTATATGCAATTCTTGATATTCCTTGGGCAAATGATGGTGCAGGGAGACAAGAAACAAGAGTCATATACGCTCATTATGATGATCTTGTTCTTGACGCAAAGTATCTATTAAAAACGGAATTGTGGTATTGGAATTTAATCAAAACTAAAACGCCACCACCTTTTTTAGAAAGTAGGAATAAGGAATTAAAAGAAGTTAGCTAGAAAGGAGAACCTATATGAATGAACTATTAAAAGTCAATTATGACAATGAACGAATTACATTGTCAGCAAGAGAACTACATGAGTTTTTAGAAATCAAAACTAAATACAAAGATTGGTTTCCAAGAATGTGTACTTATGGTTTTGATGAAAATGTTGATTATAGAGCTATGGCTCAAAAAAGAGCAACAGCTCAAGGTAATGAAACAACATACGTAGACCATGAAATCACATTGGATATGGCAAAAGAAATTGCAATGATTCAAAGAAGCGAGAAAGGAAAAGAAGTCCGCCAATACTTCCTTGAATTAGAAAGAAAATGGAACAGTCCTGAAGCTGTAATGAATAGAGCACTTGAGTATTCAAGAAAACAAGTAAAAGCTTTGATGGAAGAAAAACAAGGTTTGATTGAAGAAAATAAAGAATTGAAACCTAAAGCTCTATTTGCTGATGCAGTAAGTGCCAGCAATGAATCAATCTTGATTGGTCAGTTGGCAAAGCTTATCAGACAAAATGGCTATGAAATTGGTCAAAATCGTTTGTTTGAGTGGATGAGAGAAAACGAATATCTAATTAAAAAGGGTGAACGTTACAATCAGCCAACACAAAAATCAATGGATCTTGGATTGTTTGAAGTCAAAGAAAGAACAATTACTAATCCAGATGGAAGTACAAGAATTACATTGACTACTAAAGTAACAGGTAAAGGTCAAGTGTATTTCATAAATAAGTTTTTATCGTAGAAGGGAGAAAAAAGAAAATGAATGAGTTTCAATCAGGGCTACTTAATGAGCTAGTAGCTGTAAAAATCACAACCAAAGAAGAATTTGATAAAGTTATCAACTTCCTATCAATCAACAACTGCTTTCTTGTGAATGGAGAACCAGTTGTCAAACTAACATATCCAGGAGATAAAGCGTTTGTCATTTTAAAACAAGATAATGCAATCTTCTGGCAACCAGCTAATCAAGTGTTAGATGAACGTTATAAAGTTGTCAGCGTTATCGAATTCTTCAGACCAACTGAAGAAGAAAAGGTCGTTGAAGCAAAAGCTGAAGTTATTGAAGATGAGGTTGCTATCAACGAAAAAAACCTAACTATAGTCATCGACCTACCGCCTAATGGGGGCTTTATAGAGTCAAATGCTGACGATCTCTTAAAATTAATACCAGCAATCAAAGCAAAAGCAGGTGTGGTAGTTGATGAAACAAACTACAAGGACTTTGTAAAAAAAGGAGAAGGAATGGTTCCTTTGTATCGTAAGTATGCTAAAAAATTAAATGTAAAATTGATTGATAATAGAAAACGATACATGGAAGAATTTATTACTTTTGAATCAAAAATAAAAAAGGTTATTAATGCTTTAAATGAAACCGCAGATACAGTTGCTGAAAATGTGGATGTATTTGTTCAAAAGCAAAAAGAAGCTCTTAGAAAAGAACGTCAAGCAGCTATTGATCAACTAAAAGAAGTATTGATTTCTAGAAAGATGATTTCAAAGAAATATGCTGATCAGTTCGTTTTTGATGAAAAATGGCTTAACGCTTCAACATCCAAAAAGAAATTTGAAGAACAAGTTGAAGCACAATTCAATGCTTTAATGGAAAAAGAAAAGAATGACAAATTGAATTTAGAAATGGTTGAAAAAACAATCATCAATGCATGTCTTATTGCAAACGTTGATGAAAAGTTTGTTTCAAGAGAAAAATATCAAGATCTTTTAAATACTGAAGGTCTTCCTAAAGTAACTGAAATGATTACTGATGAAGTAGACAACATCAAAAAGCAATCACAAGCGGTTGCTCAACAAAAAGAAGCAGAACTTCAACATCAAAAGGAAGAGTTTGAAAAGAAACAAAAAGAAGCAGAACTTCAACACCAAAAAGAGTTGGAAGCAGTCAAAAAACAAGCTTCACAAACAGTTGAAAATCAACCTAAATATACGCCAATCAAACGTGGAGAAGAAACGATTGCTAACGTAAATGATAAGTATATCGTTACTGAAATCAAGCAAACGCCTGAAAAGTTCCAAGGCAGAACATGGAAAAAAACATTTGAATTTGAGGGTGATTTAGGAGCTCTTCAAATGTTGAATAGATACATGGATGTAATCAAAAACATCAATCCAACATTCAATTTCGGTGAAGTGAAATTAACTGAAAAAGAATTAAGTGATCCTCAAACAGGAGTGGTCAATAAATATAACGTTAAAGAAATCAATTAAAGAAAGTTATGAGGTGAAATTATGAATAAGGTTTATTTAGATAAGAATGGAAAATTATTCGTTAATGGTCATGAAATTAAGGGAGTTATGTCCGTTTCATCAGAAACAGATTATCTAGGTACACAAATAGTTTTAAAGTTTGAAGGTGATTACAAATGCGATTTTATTTCATCAAGAAAAGGACATTCATTATCTGAACGTCCTAAGGAATAAACTTAGCGATAAAATCTGTAAGTTCTATCAAACCATTTTTAAATCTTTTTTCCATATAAATAATAGCATTATTTCTGAGAAGGAAGTCGCCACTTACCCACTCCTTAACAAAGCCAATGGATTTTAATTCATCTAGAATGTCGCCAACATCTTCGATATTAAAATCTAAAATATATGGTTCTCGTTGCTCAAAGTTATTTTTAAATTGTTTTGATCTGTCTAACGAATAACCTTGAGCACGCCTTTCTAGAAATGTTTTATATGTAGAACATAAGAATTTATCAGCTAATTTTGTTAGCACTACTGACACTGTTTCACCTCACTTTCGAGGTAAATTATAACACTAAACAAAAGGAGAAAATAAATTATGGCAGTACAAAGCATGGTACAACAAGCAAATGAAGTAAGAGAAAATAAAGTAACAACAATCAAAACAGATACAGGAGAAATCAAGCTATCTTCTAAAATCGTAAAGGCTTATTTGGTCGCTGGAGGAGGTAATGTAAGTGATCAAGAAGTCAAACTATTCATTGCATTATGTTCAGCTCAAAAATTAAATCCATTCATCAAAGAAGCACATTTAATCAAATATGGTAGTTCACCAGCGACAATGGTTGTTTCTAAAGATGTATATCAAAAAAGAGCAGATAAACATCCCGAATATCAAGGAAAGAAAGCAGGAATCATTGTTTTAACTGCTGAAGGTAAGATTGATTATCGTGTTGGTACATTCTATATTCCATCAAGAGAAGAACTTGTGGGCGGATGGTGTGAAGTCTATAGAAAAGACAGAGAACCTGAACGTGTAGAAGTATCCCTTGATGAATATGTTGGTAAAAAGAAAGATGGAACAGTTAACGCTCAATGGAGTGGCAAGCCAGCAACAATGATTAGAAAAGTTGCAGTTGCTCAATGTTTAAGAGAAGCTTTTACATCAGAATTCCAAGGAATGTATGTACCTGAAGAAATGGGTGTTGAAGATACAACAAGTAATTTTGTTGTAGAAGAAACTCCTCAAGTGCATCAAGCGATTGAAGCAACTACTGCACCAACAATGCAAGACATCATCAATGAGGAAAAACAAACTGAAAAAGTTCCAGTTGATGGCTTTGATCCAATGTCAATGTAGAGGTTTTCAAAATGGATAAGTTAAAGGAATTTAGAAATTCCAAGAAGTTATCGCAAAAAGACATGGCAATTCAGATTGGGGTTTCGCCTTCGTATTACTACAAGGTTGAGAGTGGTTATCAAACTCCAAGCTATGAATTCCTATTGAAGTTTAAAAAGAAATTTCCAAATGTAAGTGTTGATAAAATATTTTTCTAGGCAAAACAAAACGTCAATAAGAGCGCTATTCTTACTGACGTTTGCCTGAATTTGTTTACTCTTTACGTATGCAAGCGAAAAAGTATAAAGCTTAATCACTACACTATATAGCGCATAATGCTTCTATGTACGCATCATCACTTATGCAGTTTCAGTTCTGCATGATAGCCTTCAAAAAAAGCTAGTTAAAGGTTGGCCCGTTAGTTGATGATTCATGGGAATTGATGTAGTTCTTTAGCATTTTAGCGTGTGCCATCACTGCGTTATTAACGTGATTCCCTTCACGAAAGTGAAAACTACAGAGCAATTATTTTTACGCCTGTTGACCTGTCGAGGCATCAGTTTGTTGTCCCCACAATAAGAGAACAGGGCAAAATCAAAAGTTTTGTCAAAAAGACCACTCTCCATTCTGCCACATAGGCAAGATATATTTTATCACAATTTGGAAATTTATAAAAGAAAGGATGTTAACAATGAAATGACTAGAGAGGTAGATACGAAAGGCTATGTAAAACTGTATAGAAAAGCAATGAAGGATCCTATTTTTAAAGATTCTAAAGCATGGCATTTATTCACGTATTGCCTCTTTAATGCTTATTTTGATGATAAGTATGGAGAGGCAGGAACCTTTACGACCACGCAAATAGAAATGAGAAAGAATTTGAATTGGGACAATAAAACCTTAAAAAAATTTATGGAATTCCTAAAAAACAAAGGTTATATAGATTATAAAACAACTCCTCAAAATACGTTTATAAAGGTGCTGAATTATAAGAAGTGGCGAGGGTATTAGTATAGGAAAAATTCCTACATGGTATAGGAGAAATTCCCATACTGTATAGGAAAAATTCCTACACCCCTTTCTATATATAAACAATATAAACAATATAAACAAGAAAAAACAAGATAAAACAAGAGGGGTGTGTTGCACACTCACGGATAACAATCCTTCGCATACGACATTGCAGATTGCTATATATAGTAGCGCCCCTCCATTTAGTGAAAGGATTAGTTAAATTTGGAAAAAACGGAAATCAAAAAGATTTTGAAATTTTACAAAAATCTAAATCCATCAACACAATTAAATATCAATGATAGAGAAGTTATAGAAGTCTGGTGTGATGTGTTTATGGAGTACTCATATGAACAGGTAAGAAATGCAATTGTAGCATTTTCAAAAAAGAAACCTTTTGCTCCAAGCATAGGAGAAATTATTTCTAACATCGAAGTTCCTGATTACACAATTGAACTAATTGAACCCTACACCGTAATTGTTAGTTTTGAAGATGAAGAATATGGAAACTTTCCATTTAGATTCTTCAATTCTCAGGAAGCTAAGAAAAATATCGAAAAATTTAAAGAATGCAGTTACGATAAGGAGTCAATCAGGATATTGCATGAGCAACATGTCAGAGAACGTAATAGCGGAGTTCTTACATACAGGGGAGAAGCAAAGGCAAGATTAGAGCAAAAACTTCAAAATCAAAATAGAGGTAAAAAATATGATAAACAGAGTAGTTTTAGTTGGTAGGATGACACGTGATCCTTACAAGATTCCTAAAATTGTTGAAGTGACACAAAGATGGATTTCTGAAGAAGATAATAAGATTTTGGACAAGATAGGATTTCCTGATATCTATATGTTGGATGCAAAACGTGTTGATGAATTCATTACGCTTGCTGGTGATTGGAATCCATATTATTTGGCAGCGTGTGATCAAACTGAGCTAAATGGTGGTCAAACCACTATCACAATGACAGTTTACTTCAATATCAAAGAGGATCCTAAGAAAAGCGCTTGTGATCAACAAAAAATAGAACTTGTACAACAACCTACGAACTATGACGAATTCGAAGATATGGATGTAGAAGAACCTGAAGATGATTATCAAGAAGAGAAACAATTGGATGCACTTCTTGAAGACACTGTTGTTCCAGAGGAGCTAGAAGATGACTTTGACCCAATGCTCGCTTGATGTAGGAATACAAGATGATTACAAGAAGTTTTGGTTTACCGTACCTGGAAAGATAGTTGGCAAGGGAAGACCAAGATTTACTACATTTAAAGTGTTCGATAAAGTGAAAAACAAATACGTAACAAGAGTAAAGGTATATACACCACAAACCACAGTAGATTACGAACAAAAAATAGCAATGTGCTATCGAAAAACTACAAGTTATCAAAGTGATAAAGCGTTGAGGGTGAAGATATTTGCATACAGAGAAATTCCTAAGTCGACCACTAAAAAATTAAGAGGTTGGCTATTGGATAAGACATTTCTTTGTACTGTCAAGCCTGATATCGACAACATCATAAAAGTAGTTTTGGATGCACTCAATGACGTAGCATATTACGACGATATCCAGGTATGTGAACTTGTTATCATTCGTGAATTCGCTGAAAATGAATGTTTAAAAATATGTCTAGAAGAAATTGGCGAAAGAAAGCCAAAATAACAGGAGGAAAATTAAAATGGGATTATGGGATTTAATAACTGAAGATGAAAAATCAGTTGAAGAGGTCAAGGAAGCGGAGGTTGTAGAAGAACAACCAACTGAACCACAAGAACAAGCGGTAGAACAAGCAACTGCTGCACAAACGCAGCAAGAAGCAGGTGTTGATGCTAAAGATGCATCAGAAGAAAAACAAGCAACACCTAAGAAAAAGAAACCTGCAGGTAAGAAAGGTGAACACCTTTACCCTTTCTCAATCTATTCTGAAGGAAGAATTATTGATATTTCTTCTTATGGATTTGTTCCAGGAAAAACTTACAAAGAAGATGAAATTACAAAGATCATGTTGCAACATCAACATTATGAATTCGCAGGAAAAATGGAATATAGTTTCATCAAAGAAGATAACGTTCTTGTTGTAAGTATTGCTCAACACAGAAAAGGATAGTGATTCAAAATGACCAAAATAACCAAGTATAGATTCTATGTGATTGGGGTAGGTGGAACAGGTTCTCTTCTTGCAAGAGACCTTCCAAAACTCCTTTTAAACACCAATCATAAGATGAAATTAGTCGATGGGGATGTTGTTGAGAGAAAAAACATCAAACGTCAAGGCTATCAGGAACAGGATATTGGAACGAATAAAGCAATATCGTTATCGAGAAAAATCAATTCGCTTTATTCAATGGAATGTGAGTTTGATGATGATTACTGCACTTTTGATGATCTTTACAAAATGGCAACCAAAGATGAAAGATATATTCCAGTAATAATTGGTTGCGTTGATAATGATGCAACTAGAAAGATACTAGAACAAGTATTTAATAAGCTTGAAAACGTTATTTACATTGATTCAGCAAATAGCGAATACGAAGGAAACATCTATGTAGCATCTAAAAAAGACGGTATTCAAAAAGGAAAATTGAGAAGTCAATGCTATAAGCTTGATATGGACAGACACCCGCTAGAAAAATCATGTCAGGAACAAGCTGCAGACGGGAATGTTCAATTTCTTGTAACCAATGCAAAAATGGCGGTTTCTATTCTGGAACATTGCAATGCGTTGCTTATTAGAGAGTTGAAAGAGGGTGTTCAAATTGTCAATCGATTTGAGACAGTTTTTTACAACTGATTATGTGCCAAGAATAATACATGACAACACAATAGAAAGTTTCATAGCTAATCTTATCAGTTATCTTCCACAGACAACCATTGATGATGCAACTGAATATTTTGAAGATGAACTTGAGTTTCAGGACATTTCTTTCATTGAAGATAAGAATTATCTCGCTGATCATGTTTTTGAGGACATCATCATTGATAGAGGTATGATATTTGCTCTGCTTTCACCTTTTTTTGATGAACAAGACTTAGCCATTACATCTGATGATGCTCAAATGGAAAGCTGGTATGACAAGCATAATGAGCAATTTGTTGATTTGGGTACGGATTATATTCCACAGATCAAAAAAGAATTTGAAAAGGAACTGTATTTTGCTGCTATTGATTGTTGTACGGATGAGAAAGGTAATGTTGATGAATATCTTTTGGGAACTGTAAGATTAAACATTTGTCATGTACGTTTTAAAGATAAATCCAAAGCAAGAAAATTCAGGAAGCTTTATAAAAAACATTATGAAATAAGGGCACTCTTTAATGAATTTGGCTTTTTATTTAGAAACGGACAACTTGCAAAAGGCAATGTTACTGATATCGAATGTGAAGATATCCAGGAGTTTGAAACTGCTTTTTCGTTGATGAATGAAGCTATAAATATCATATCGGAACATTCAAAAAAGCAAAGAGGAGATTCTGATGAATTAGAAACTTTGTTGTGTGATGCAAACGGAAAAACATTAAAAAGATTGAGAGTATCAGCTCTCATAAATACATTTATTGACACTTTGAGCACGAACGAGGAGGTAATCATGTAATGAAAGAGGTAATTATAAAATTTTCAAATGTCAAGTCTGATGCTGAGTTATGTATCAAAAAAGGTGACATAATCACCTTCAAAAAGTTAGCGATAGAAGATGCTTTAAATGCTATAGAAGAATGTGCAACTAATTCATTAATGATAAAGAAAATTAAACTGTTACCTGAAAATGTTATTGCGAAAGGTGGAGGTTACACAGTCATTAGACAACCAGAACATGTACAGTATGTTACTTTCAACCAAACAAGCTATAAAATCAATTTTCCTAATTCAATCTATATCGTTTTGCACTCTTCTAAGCAAATCAAAAGCATTAAAAACTATTGTTATAAAGAGTACAAAGGTGAAGAAACGGAACTTTATGACTATGCTATGCCAAATGTCCTTGTTGAAAACAGAATGTGTATTGGAACTGCTGATAGAACAATAAAAGATGGTGATGTAGAGGGGGCTTTGAATAAGATCATTGCAACTCCTTACTCACACAATACATTCAATGGAATCAATGGTTTCTCTAGCACAATTAAATATTTTGAGTATCTAGAAGATAATCCATTCCCATACAAATTATTGAAGAAACTGAACAGGAAATTGAAAGATGTCACAATTTGATGAACTAAGAACTCTACTTCTTGAATGGGGCGAGAGCAAATACTTGCCTCTTCTTGAAGAAGCAAAGCAATTAAAACAAGTAAATTATCGACTTCGTGAGCAAAATTCAAGATTAAGGCACAAGAATAACAGACTTGAAGATATTCTCGAAGGAAGAAACGTTATTGCTCCTGACGAGGGAAAAACAATCTACGCTGTATTTGATAGAAAGAAAAAAGAAAAATTAATTGTGGTAGGAACGATTCAAGAATGTGCTGAATTTGTAGGAAAATCAGTAAGTGTAATGCAGAATTATGCGTCTCCAAATGGCCGTAAAAGCGAAGAAATTAAAATTGTTAAAGTAGGAAGGACTTGAAATTATGACAACTGCTAGAAAATATGATCCAGTAAATAACACTTATGAAAATTACATATTGCCTGAAGGAGCTAGTCTTTATGAAGATGATATGAACAAAGACATTGCTTGTGCTGAATGCGGTAAGAAAATCAAATATGGGATGTCTTATACATCAAGAATCATCTTTAATAGCGGTGGATTTGGCTATGTAGTATGTGAAGAATGTTATTACAAGAATGACATGAAGGATATCGTTAAGAAAGGTTAAGGAATTATGAAAACACATGAATTAAAAATCAAACCTCAATATTTTTGGGATGTAATTTGTGATATTAAGACATTTGAAGCTCGTAAAAACGATCGCAATTTTGAGGTTGGAGATATCATAACTTTAAGAGAATTTGAGAATGGTAAGTTTACAGGAAAATCTATAAATGTAGAAATTGTTTATATTTTAAATGATGAAGAATATTGTAAACCAGGTTATGTCGTTTTAGGTTTTAAACTTCGTTTGGATTTAGGAGGTGCTTTGTAATGACAGCACAAGAAATGTTTGAATCAATGGGATTTAAAAAAGATAAATTTGATTATTTTGGATTAAATCGATTTATTTATAAAAAACCAATCGTATATGAAGAAGAATACTTATATACATTTGTAGTTTTGTTTGATAAAGAAGAAAAAATAACATCTGTATATTGTGATGAGTATTCTGAAGATTATGAGTACGGTTATGATGCACCACCTGCAATTGATATGGAACTTTTAAAAGCTATCAGTCAACAATGCCGTGAATTGGGGTGGTTAGATGAATAAAAGAATACTTGATGTTTGTTGTGGTCAAGCACTAGATTGGAGGGTTGAAGATGAAAAAATTTAAGTTAAAAAGTCCTCGATACAGTTTCGACCATGAGGGCATGATTATTAAAGGTGAACAACTAGAGAGTTTACCTTTAGTAGATGTGTACGCTAGAGATTTATGTGATGATAATATGGATATTATGAGTAAAGCTACTATCAGACAATGTATGGCAAACGGAAATGATTTTGCATGGAGATATGAATTAGACGAATTAGAACCTTTAGAAACAATCAAAATGACTCGTTTAGATTATGCAATGCTTAAATTTGTACAAAAACAAGGAGCAAAATATATATGTAGAGACAAGTGTGGTCTTTTAAATTTATTTGATGAAGTCCCTCGTAGTGCCGGTCCTTCATGGATTTCAAGAGGACATTCTGATTATTTTAGTGATTTTACAAAACAATTATTCCAGTTCGTCAAATGGGAAGATAAAAAATATTATGTCATTGAAGATGTTTTAAACAACTGTGAGGTGGTTGAAGATGGAGAAGCCTAGTAGAGAAGAATATACAGATTTAAGCACTCAAATGGGTGGTGATGCAGTCCGTTTGCATGTAGAAGCTCTAGAAGCATATTGCAAGCAATTAGAAAAAGCTTATGAAGACGTAAGAAAAGGTTTAGATAATGCTTGCAACAAACTAGAAGGTTTATATCTTTGCATTGATGTTTTAACGGATAAAGAATCTAAAAAAGATAAAGAATATTGGAAAAAGAAGGTAATGAAAGATGACTAAATTTGAATTGGATCTATTAAAAGAATTCTCTGATGATGGATGTGGTGGAGATGACTTTGATGAAATCAGTACATTAGTCGGCATGAGGATGAGAGGCTACTTTCAAGATGCTGAAGATGATGAAACCATTGATGAATTGATAGAGAGGTATGAAGAATGTATAAGCCACCAATAGAAATAGTAATGAAAGAAGTGTTTCAAAAGATGAATGAGGATTTTGAAAATTCAGTACTTAAAGCTGTACAAAAAGTCGGCATAAATGTTGATAAAGAAGAACTCCTAAAAGCTATAATTTATGATAGAGGACAATATGATGAAGGCTATGAGGATGCAATGAATGAAATCAAGCATCCTCAACCCCTTAAATTTGAAGATTTAACTCCTGGTATGTGGGTATATGATGCTCCTTATGAAGAAATTGTAAGAATTAAAGAAATAGAATCTAATGAATGGATATTTCTTGAATGCATAAAATCCAAGGATTTATCTAATACATTTTTTCAAGAAGGAAGATTTTATCCAATTCAAATACCAAATATAGGAACTGAATAAAAATGGGTAATCAATACAGAAGAATGCAAACAGTAAAACATGCTTTGCAATACTATATCACTAGACCAGGAGCAAGTGAAAAGGATCTAGTAAGAGAAAAGAATTTATTAAAACGTGTTGAAGAAGATATTGAATGGTATGAAGAAAGACACCACATCAAAAAGAAAGAGGAGAGAAAATAAATGAAAAAAGTATTAATCATATTAGCAAGCGTATTTGCTTTAACTGGATGTTCAAAAGCATCTAGAGTTAATTGGAATATTAGAGAAGATGCAAACAACTTTAAAATCACAAGAAAAGTCGTTGCTCTTAATACTAGAACAAATGATCCATTATTCACTGTTGAGGGAAAGATTTCCCTTGATAGTGATGAAGATGGAGATTTAAACGTAACAATCAAAACTGGAAAAGGAAAGTATAAGCTGTTCTATGCGCATTTGTCAAATGATGTTACATACACTTGTATTCAAACAAAAGCTAAAAAAGAAAATCCTTATGCCTATGACATTCAATTCTTTCCAGCAAAAGAAGTTATTGAAAATGGTGTTATTGATATCAAATCAAGTGAGTAGGTGGCAAATAATGCAGAAGATTAAATTAGAAGCTGAAAATGATTTAGAAAAACGTTGCAAAAATTTAAAAGAACAAAATGAAGCATTGATTAGTGGATTGGATCTTGCAAATGAAACAATAAGCAATCTATACGGTTTGCTTCGAGAATACCGTCAACAAAAAGAAAAGTTTTTAAAACAAAATACAAAACTGTTAGCGATTTATACTGTAATCATCATAGCTCATATAATCACTGCAATCATTAATCAACCATATCGAAATTCACTCATGTTTTATTTTCTCTCGGTCGTAAGTATTGTGTATGGTATTGATTTATGCAGTAAAAAATTCAAAAAAAGGTGATTAAAATGAATATATTAATTAAAAAGCTTAATGATTGTCAGTTGACTAATCAAGAAATCAAATACGTTATTGGTCGTTTAACGTGTGCAACTAATTTTGATAAGGAATTGCATTTGAAAGCAATTAAAAAACTCGAAATACAAAGAAAGTACCTTGAAGAAGGCAATGTAGAAATAAAAGAAGATGGTGATAAATAATGTACATTAACCCATTTTGGTGTGGAGTTGCAGCAACTATCCTTGCTGAATTGGCAGGGATAATTGCTTATGCAATTTATCAAGATCATAAAAATTAATAATTAATTATTTTGGAGGGCAAGGAATGAAATATACAGATGAAGAAAAGAAGATCATTGATGAAGTTAAAAAATATCTTAGAGAATTACGCCTAATAAATATTGAAAAATTCTCTTTAACATTTGAAATTGAGGACATTCCAAGCCCTCAATCAATTAAATACAGTGATGAAGCTCCTGGAGGCTTTTCAAAATCAAAAGGAGAACAAATTACTTCTAATATGCTACGCAGAGAACTTTTAACAAAGCGTCTAGAGCTCTTTAATATGGAACTTGATAAATTTATGCCGTTAGTATATTTGCTCAATGCAGGACATAGAAACATCATTAGAACGTATGTATGTTCAAGAGGGTACAATGAAATGATTGATACATTAGAAGAGTCGTTTTGTATCAGCAAATCAACTTACAAAAGAGAGTTTCCAAAAGCGTGTTTAGAATTATCCAAATATCTTGACATGGAACACCGCCCATCACTTGAAAAATTGAATAATATGTTTTATGAAAGTATCAAGAATGAATAGAAATTTCATTCTTTTTATTTTCTATAAATCTCTATATATGTCGCTATAACTCTCTATATGACTATATAACTCGCTAAATGTCGCTTTTTTTCGATAAAAAACTGTCCATTTTTTCTTTGTTTGTGTTATATTATTTATGTAGCACGGAGGTAAAATAAAAATAATCATTGTGTCTACAATGCTTTTCGTAAGTATGGGATTAAAATAGCATGCTAAAAGAAAAAAGGAAGAACGGCAATTCTTCCTCTTTTTCTACTTCGAATACTAGCTTTAAGTAAGTGTGGGATTAGTTCAACAACATTTTAGTTGCTACTAAGATTAAAAAGAGCATTACTAGGTATTCCATGAATACTTGCTCCTTTCCTTACACCAAAGCTAATATTCTTGCTTGATGTAAATAGCATGTTGCTAGTACCTCCGTAGTTTTTATTGCACATCTTTGTATGTGCTTTTTTATTTTATCACATTTTATTTTAAAATGTCTATTTGGGAGTGGCGCTAAAAAGCAAATGAAAGCAGTGTTTCAAATCTCTAGAGATAGTATTAAAAACCATAAATAAGAGCGCTTTTATCACGAATGACAATTTTTTATTAAAAGTGGACCCATTTTGGACCCTATTTGAACCCAAAGTGAGCCCTAATTGGACCCAAAGTGAGCCCTAATTGGACCCAAAGTGGACCTAGATTGAACCCTTATTTCCATGCTATTATGCTATTGTGGTTTTTAAAGAAATGAAACAATCCCATTTAATTTAAAATCACAGTTCAGACATATAGGTTAAACCCCTTGCTAAAAAGTTCCTTATGGGAGCTTTTTTCTTTTGCAAAAACAACGATGCAGTTTTAACTGCTATTTCTATAAATAAAAAAATGGAGGTGGTGACATGATTTGGAAAAACACGAGTTAGCATTCGAAGACTATAAAAATGGCATGAAGCAAAAAGAAATTGCTAAAAAATATGGTACGACAATCAATACTGTCAAGTCATGGAGCCGTCGCTATGAATGGTCAAAAAAGAAGAAAAAGGGTGCACCCCAAAATAAAAGTGTGCACACCAAAAAAGAATGCAAAAAAATAGCTGAAGAAATAGTAGAAACAAGTGAGCTGGATGAAGAACATCAGCTCTTTTGTATTTATTATTTAAAATATCACAATAAAGTCAAAGCATATCAAAAAGTAAAGCCAAACACTCCATACAATAGTGCTTGTGTGATGGCTTCTCGCTGGTCTAAACAACCAGCAGTAATAGAAGAAATAAATCGTTTAAAAAAAGAATTATATGAAGATGCTCTTCTTGATCCACATGACATAGTTCAAAAATATATTGATATTGCCTTTGCTGATTTGAATGATTATTTAGAGTATGGCCGAGAGGAAGTACCAGTAATTATTAAAAATCCTGATACAGGTGAGGATGAAGTTCTAAAGCGAACTGTCAATATGGTTAAATTCAAAGAATCGGCATTTGCTGATGGAACTATTCTAAGTGAAGTCAAGCAAGGTCGAAATGGAGCAAGCATTAAATTAGCGGATAGAATGAAAGCTCTTGATTGGCTATCTAAACACATGAATATCACTACCGAAGAACAAAAACTCAAGATTGAAGTATTGAAAAAGCAATTGAATACGAATGATCAAGAAGATGATGGAGTTGAAATCATAAATGATGCACCAATTTAAGAAAAAACAGGTTCGTATTTCAGATATTGTCATTCCAAAATTTTTGACATGTTTCAACGATATTTCACATGTTCACAAGATTATGGACAGTGGTCGTGCTGGTACCAAATCAAGTTATGCTGCTATTCATGGGATTTATAAGATTGTAAGCGAAGATGAATGCTCCGTAATTGTTATGAGAAAGTTTCACAATAAGCTTTCTAAGACAGTCTACAATGAATTCAAACGAGCAATCAAACGTCTAGGATTGAAGAAAAAACAGTTCAAGATAACAAAGAATCCAATGAAGATTACATATCTTAAAAATGGTAATTCGGTTTATTTTACAGGGAACGACTCTATTGATGATACAAAAGGGATCATTGATGAAGAAAAACCTATCAAACTTGTTATTTTAGATGAGCTGACCGAGTTTTTTGAACGTGGCCAAGGAGAAGATGAAATATCCAATATAGAAGCTACTTTCGTTCGTGGTAATGATGATGAATTCTGTATGGAATATTATTTTAACCCACCAAAAAACCCTAATGCTTCTATTTTTAAATGGGTCAAAAAGATGGAAAAACGTAGCGACTGCATTCATATCCATGTTGATTATAGAGACGTGCCAGAAAAGTGGCTTGGTAAAAAGCTTATTCAATCAGCAATGGAAATGAAAAAAGTCGATGAAAGAATGTACAACTGGATTTGGCTGGGGATATCAATTGGATTGGATGAAATCATTTATTACATGTTTGATAAAGATAAACATGTTTTGGATAGAAATCTTACAAACGATGAAATAAACGGAATTACAAGAATTGATGCATCTTGTGATTATGGCCAAATGAATGCAACAGTATTTGAGTTTTGGGGACTCAACCCTACACAGAAAATCATTTTTGGACTTGATGAATTCTATCATTCAGGACGTGAATCTGGTAAACAGCTAACACCAAGCGAGTATGCTTTTAAGTTCAAGAAGATGTGTAAAAAAATCAAGGAAGAATTTGGACAATATCCTCGAAACCTCTATATTGACCCAAGCGCACGAGGGCTTGCTGAAGAAATCAAAAGGGCTTGTCCATTCATCAAAATAAGAGGTGCTCAAAATGATGTCAAATTAGGGATTTCAAGAGTCCAAAAAGCAATAGCATTTCAAAAAGTGCTGTTCAGTACACGTCAGGAAATGCTTTTGAATGAAATCGTTATTTACAGCTATGATAAAAAAAGCATTGAAAGTGGTGCTGAAAAACCAGTAAAAGATGATGATCACTGCATGGATGCATTGAGATATTACATCATGGGCATTTGGAAATACATTAAAAGATATCTTCCTGATGTCGAGAAGAATGAAGGTGGTGAGGATGATTAGTGTTTACAGCAATAAAGAAATTTCTAGAAAGGATTAAGAACAGAATGTTTGCAACAAAAGATATAAATAAATTTTTCGATATCGATATTGCAATGTCGAATGACATGGTCAATTCAATTGATTTATGGAATAAGATTTTAGAAAACAAGCAGCCTTGGCTAAGTGAAGAAAAAGGTGTCAAATCATTAGCATTGGCACAAGGAATCTGTGAGGAACTTTCTAAAACTTCAACAAGAGAATTGATATCAAAAGTCATATCAAATGATTTTGTCAATCAGGAATATCAAGAATTCATCAAAGATATGAATGAAAATCTTCAATGGGCTTTAGGCGAAGGCGGTGTTGTTTTTAAGCCATATGTAAGTGACAATCAAATATTTGTTGATGTTGTACATGCTGATAAGTTCTTTCCTGTTACGTTTAACGGAAGAAAGAAAATCACCGCAGGTATCTTTGTAGAACAGATTTTTAAAGGCAAAAACGTGTATACTCGATTAGAATATCAAAGATATGAAAATGGAGTAAATACATTTGAAAACTATGCATTTATGAAAAAAGATTATTCTCAAGGAAATTACAATTTCTATACGGATTTTGGTAATCAAATTCCATTGGAAACCGTTCCCGAGTGGAAAGACTTGGAAGAACATTTTGAGATTGGCAATGTTGACAGGCCACTTTTTTCTTATTTCAAAACGCCAGTCATCAATACAATTGATAAGATGTCTCCTCTTGGTGTACCATGCTATGTCAAGGCAATCAATCTGATTAAAGATGCAGAGGAACAATACAGCAGATATATTTGGGAGTTTATTGCTGGTGAAATGGCTGTTGAGACTTCTGGTGATGCATTTGAAATTGATTCACACACCCATGAGCCAAAACTTCCTGAAGGAAAGAAAAGATTGTTCAGAACATACGATATCGATAATTCATCAGGACAAGCAACAAACATCAATGATTTAATCAAAGTACATGCTCCTCAATTAAGAGATGCCAATTATGCTGCAGGATTTAATGATATTCTAAAGAGAATTGAATTTGAATGTGGTTTATCATATGGAGATTTAAGTGATCCACAACAAGTCGATAAAACTGCGGAAGAAATCAAGTCATCCAAACAAAGAAAATATGATACTGTTTCAGCAATTCAAGACAATTTGAATACTGTACTTGAAGATGTAGCGTATGCAATGAATGTTTATGCTATTGGAATGGGTAAATCTAATTCCATGGAATGTGTTGTTGAGACCGATTGGGGAGACAGTATTTTGACTGATACTGAAAAACAAAGAAATATTGATCTTCAAGAAGTCAATGCTGGATTGATGCCCGAATGGAAATACAAAGTAAAATGGCAAGGCATGACTGAAGAAGAAGCAAAAAGAGAAGTTGCTGAATCGTCTGAAGGCATTGGATATGATGATATCGATGAAGATGATAATGAAGATAGTGTAAATGTTAACTGATAAATTTTTAGAAGAGTCGGGTGATGATGTCTCAAATGACTTCAGCACATTGGAAACTCTTCTTTTAATTTGGATGGGTTTACGTTTAAGAAACCTTGCATCTTTAGAAGATATCGAAGAAGAGTATCCAAAATGGAAAAATAAAGCTTGTAGAGAGTTTTTTGAATATTCGGGTACTGAATTTCAAAAGGTCAAGAAATCGTCTCAAAGCAAAGTGAAAACAGCTATCAAGAATGGAATAGCAATGACAGTAAGCAATATCTTTTCAAGATTGAAAGATACTGATGCTCAAACTTCTAAAAAAGACATGTTGAACAGGTCAAACAAGAATTTGAACAAAGGTATCAAGGATACCCAAGGTGAAATCAAAAACCTTTGCAACATTTCAAGAAAGTGCACCAACAAGCAGTTTATAAAGGCATGTGATGAAGCATATTCTAGAATCGTTGCAGGAAATGATGCTGACAAGGCCATTGAATCATCAATCAGAAAGCTTTCTCAAAAAGGTATCGAAGTAGTTGGTTATACTGATCATACAACTTCAATGGATGCTGCAGTTAAAAGAGCAGTTACAAGTGGTGTCAATCAAACGTCTTTGAAGTTTAAAATGAATAACTGCAAAGAATTGGGCATCAACATTGTAAAGACTTCAAGTCATGGCGGTGCTCGACCATCCCATCAGGAATGGCAAGGTAAGTTGTTTTATCTTCATACTCCTGTAAAAGGTCTACAGAACTTCAAAAAAGCAACGGGGTATGGCCGTGTTGATGGTCTAGGTGGAGCAAACTGTAGACATTCATTTTATGAAGTTACTGATTATGAGTATAAGAACAATCTGGTTGATACCGAAGAATTTGACAAGAACAGGAATGATGATCAATACGAGCTGGAACAAAAGCAAAGATATTATGAGCGTCAGATTCGTTCTTGGAAGAAAAGAAAGAATATTCTTGATGAATGCGGTGTAGATTCCACTAAAGAAGCTAAAAAGATTAGAGAATGGCAAGATAAGCGTTCTCAATTCATTAAAGAAAGCAACATTCAATTCAAGAAAGAACATGGTATTGATAATGTTCTTAAAAAGGCTTATCCAAGAGAGAAAGTATTTAACAATAGCAAGGTATCAAACAAAAAAGGCAGTAAATTATATCATGATGACGAATGGCTACCATTCAATTTTAAACCTAAAAAGGAAGATAAACCAAAAATTAAAATGATTACTAATTCAGATGAATTTGTTGAAAAAATGATGAAAAAAGTAACCATCGAAAGCGATAATGATGATTTTAAAGAAGGAATAAAAAAAGAAATTAAAATCATGCATGAAGAAGCTACAAAATTCTTGGTAAATAAGAAAATTCCTATTAAACAATCGGATACAGAAACGGCATATGATGGTGAAATGAATACTATTTTCGTTATCCAAGAGCAATTAAAGCCAGGTACCTTAGCACATGAAGTAGGTCATGCTTTGGTTGATAAATATAATTTATATGAAAATGAAGAATTGGCAACAATCATGAGAAATGTTGTTGCTAACGCTAAATATAAAGTTATAAAAAAAGATGATGAATATTATCTTTCTTTATCCTCCGAAAAGTTCATCAGAAAATATCAGGGTAGAACGTATATAAATGTTACAAAAAAATATAACAATTT
>ERZ836877.2568-NODE-2568-length-23146-cov-4.248755_pt1 | contig 23146 bp, 20 predicted proteins | sample MGYA00519469_ERZ836877 | MGnify/ENA primary metagenome ERZ836877 (study PRJEB31850, sample SAMEA3708809) | human gut metagenome | biome: human gut; feature: human-associated habitat; material: faeces | place: China | collected 2014 ... | reverse complement strand
ACGCCCCAGCGCATCGCCACCAATACCTCTCAGAAGCTACCAGTGCGCTACGGCGGCACCTTGCGCCGTTACCGGGAACGCAGCCTCCCCATGGTGCAGCTGCGGTATATCCCGCTGGTCTTTGCCGGCTGGTGCCGCTATCTGCTGGGAGTAGACGATGCCGGTAAGACGATGCCGGTGAGTCCGGATCCCCTGCTTCCCCAGCTGCAGCCGCTGCTGGCGGACGTAACCCTCGGAAAGCCCGATACCTTCACCCATCAGCTGCGTCCCATCCTGCAAAACGCCGATATCTTCGGCGTGGACCTGTATGAGGCAGGGCTGGCCAAAACGGTGGAGGACGATTTCCGTGCCATGCTGGCAGGGCCGGGAGCGGTGCGTGATATCCTGCGCCGGCAGCTGAGTGAGAGAGTAAGGAGCGATCAGCCATGAAAATGACATTTCGCTGGTATGGCAGTCAGATGGATCCCATACCGCTGCGCTATATCAAGCAAATCCCCAACATGAGCGGCGTTGTCAGTTCCTTGATGGATATGCCCGCCGGGGCTCTGTGGCCCACGGAGCGTATTCGGGCGCTGAAGCAAGAAGTCAACGACGCCGGTCTGGAGCTGGAGGTCATCGAAAGCGTCAATATCCACGAGGACATCAAGCTGGGCCTGCCCTCCCGGGACCGGTACATTGAAAACTACTGCACCACCATCCGCAATCTGGCCAAATACGGCGTGAAGGTCATCGTTTACAACTTCATGCCCGTGTTCGACTGGACGCGCACGCAGCTGGACAAGAAAGCCGCCGACGGCTCGACCAGCCTCGTCATGTACTGGGATCAGATGAAGGGACTTGACCCGCTCAAGGACGACATTCACCTGCCCGGCTGGGATTCCAGCTACACGCAGGACGAGGTTCGCGACCTCATCCGCGCGTATGGCGAACTGGGCGAAGAAGGACTGTGGAAGAACATCGAGTATTTCTTGAAGCGCGTGATTCCCGTCGCGGAGGAGTGCGGCGTGGTGATGGCGCTGCACCCCGATGATCCGCCGTACCCGATTTTCGGTCTGCCGCGCGTCATTACCTGCGAAGAAAACATCGACCGGTACCTGGCGATTGTGGACAGCCCCGCGAACACGATGTGCCTGTGCACCGGCTCGCTCGGCTGCTCGCCCAAGAACGACATTCCGAAGCTGGTGCGCAAGTATTCGGCGATGAAGCGTATCGGGTTCATGCACATCCGCAACGTGAAGATTCTGCCGGACACGTCGTTCGAGGAAAGCGGCCATCTGACGAAGAACGGCAGCCTGGACATGAACGCGATTGTGAAGGCGCTGGTGGAAACGGGCTTCGACGGCTACTTCCGTCCCGACCACGGGCGGATGATCTGGAGCGAAGTCGGCAGCAGCGCCAAGCCGGGCTATGGTCTGTACGACCGTGCGCTGGGCAGCGCGTATATCAATGGGCTGATTGAAGCCAACGGCGGGGTAATCGAGTAACGCAGAGGCGCGTGCCTGCGCCGAAGGAGTCCAGAGGGCGATTGGAAAGTCCTCTGAAAGCAGCACGCGAAACCAGTATGCAGAAGTCACCAACTCAATCGCGCGAAAGGGTCAAGGGACGAAGTCCCTTGCGGAGTCCAGAGGCAGAGCCTCTGGGTTCACCCATATCAATCAATGTAAGGAGAGAAAAAACAATGATGAAATTGCCTTTGAACGTGGATTTTACCGGGAAAGTGGTCGTTGTGACGGGCGCGGGCGGCGTGCTGTGCGGCGAGATGGCACGGGCGTATGCGCAGGCGGGCGCGAAGGTTGCGGCGCTGGACTTGAATGAGGAAGCCGTGAAGAAGCTGGCGGACGAGCTGACCGCGGAAGGCTTCATCTGCAAGGGCTACAAAGCGAACGTGCTGGACGCTGAGGCGCTGGAAGCGGTGCACCAGCAGGTGCTTGCTGACCTCGGCCCGTGCGACATCCTCATCAACGGCGCTGGCGGCAACAATCCGCGCGCGACGACCGACAACGAGTACCAGCACGAAGCCAAGGAAGGGCAGAAGACGTTCTTCGACCTTGAGCCCAACGGCGTGGACTTCGTGTTCAAGCTGAATTTCCAAGGCACGCTCCTGCCCACGCAGGCGTTTGCCAAGGACATGGTCGCCCGCAAGAGCGGCAACATCCTGAACATCTCGTCCATGAACGCTTACATCCCGCTGACGAAGATTCCGGCGTACTCCGGCGCGAAGGCTGCCATCAGCAACTTCACGCAGTGGCTGGCGACGCACTTCGCGGGCACGGGCATCCGCGCGAACGCGATTGCTCCCGGCTTCCTCGTCAGCAACCAGAACCGCGCGCTGCTCTTCAACGCGGATGGCACGCCCACCGCGCGCAGTGCGAAAATCCTGAACGGCACGCCCATGGGCCGCTTTGTGGACAGCAAGGAACTCCTTGGCGGCGTGTTCTTCCTCACCGATGATGAGGCGGCGTCGGCGATTACGGGTGTCGTGCTGCCGATTGACTGCGGGTTCGCAGCGTACTCTGGAGTGTAAGCCGCGAAAGTGTCTGAATTGTAAAATCCGTTTGGAATGATTGCAATTTGGCGCACAAGTGTGATATAATAAGGTCGAAAAGCGGAAATAAACCGCAGAAATGGTAAAGGAGAAAACCAAAATGAAAAAGATCCTGTCTCTGGTCATGGCGCTGGCGATGGTACTGGGCTGCTTCGCAATGGCAGAAACCACTTCGATTCTGGACGCGGATATGGACGAACTGCTCGTCCTTGACCGTGAATCCAGCCTGAACGACTGGGAAGGCGAATGGGTGCTGGTTGCGGCGTATATCACCGCCGATTTCGCTGAGGAATACGACGTGGAACAGTCCGGCCTGCTGGCTGTGCCGGAAAATGCGGCGACGCTGACCATCACCGCGCTGAAGGACGCGACCGCGAACGACAAGGAACTGGGCACGATGGTGGACGTGGCGTCCTACATCCATGACCACACCTACGACCTGTCCGGCGCGCTGACCTTCTCCGATGAGGACAGCTACACGGTCAAGAGCGCATGGGACGAATGGGCGAACAACGTCATCGCGAAGGTGGACTATGACCCCGAAGCGTCCTACAACCGCGGCCCCGCCAAGACCCACGTCAAGGGCGACGACGACACTGTTCGTTTCGCGGACATGACGGGCGTGGAAATCGAGGACATGGAAACGATGAAGTACATCGGCATGACCACGTCTGGCTATCTGGTGCTGTGCTACTCTGACGACAACCTCGCCAAGAAGGACGGCGACATGGGCGTTGGCTACATCTTCGCGCGTGTCGAAGCTGAATAATTCCCCTCGAAATACAAAAGAGCCATCCAATGCGGGTGGCTCTTTTGCAAATTCACAATTCGACAGGAACTTTCCGCATACACCTTGCAATCGGCGCGAAAATCTGCTATAATTGCACGGATAACCCGAAACGACAGGAGGGCTGAACGTGCGAGTGCTGCTCAAGGACGGTTCTGTCTTGGAACAGGGCAAGTGGAAGCAAACCGATGTGGCAATTGAAAACGGCGTCATTGTCGCCCGTGGGGAACAACTTTCCTTTCCGGCAGAGAAAGTGTTTGATTGCCGTGGATTTGCCCTTTTTCCCGGCTTTGTGGATGTGCATGTGCATCTGCGTGAGCCGGGATTTTCTTATAAGGAGACCATTGCGACCGGCAGCGCGGCGTGTGCGCACGGCGGATATACGACCGTCTGCGCGATGCCGAATTTGAATCCTGCGCCGGACAGCTCGGAGCATCTGGCGGTGGAGGAAGCGCTGATTCAAGGCGAAGCGGTTATTGATGTGCGTCCGTACGCGTCCATCACGATGGGGCAGAAGGGCGAGGGCGAACTGACCGACATGGCGGCGCTGAGCGGGCGCGTCTGCGGCTTCTCCGACGACGGACGCGGGGTCAAGACCGCCGAGACGATGCGCGAAGCCATGCAAAAGTGCAAGGCGGCGGACAGCATCATTGCGGCGCACTGCGAGGACATGAGCTGGATTCCCGCAGGCGGCGCGGTTCATGACGGCGCGTTCGCAAAGGCGCACGGCATTCCGGGCATTCCGTCCGAAAGCGAATGGAAGCCCATTGAGCGCGACATTGCCCTCTGCTGCGAAACCGGCTGCCGCTACCACGTCTGCCACGTCAGCACGAAGGAATCCGTTGCGCTGATTCGTCAGGCGAAGGCGGAGGGAGTCAACATCACCTGCGAAACCGGGCCGCACTATCTGCTGCTGTGTCAGGATGACTTGCAGGACTTGGGGCGCTTCAAGATGAATCCGCCGCTTCGTAACAAGGATGACCAAGAGGCGCTGCTGGCAGGCCTGCTCGACGGCACAATTGACATGATTGCCACCGACCACGCGCCGCATTCCGCCGAGGAAAAGGCGAAAGGGCTGCGCGGGTCTGCAATGGGCGTCGTCGGGATTGAAACGGCGTTCCCGCTGCTGTACACCTATCTGGTGGAGACAGGGAAAATGCCGCTGGAAATGCTGATTGACCGCATGGCGGATGCGCCGCGCCGCCGCTTCCGCATTGATAGCGGGATGCAGGTGGGTGACAAAGCCGCTGTGACCGTGTTTGACCTGCACGCGCAGGAGAAGATTGACCCGAACACCTTCCTCTCGAAAGGGCATGCAACCCCCTTTGAGGGCTGGGAGGTTCACGCCGCGTGCCGCCTGACCATCTGCGGCGACAAGATTGCGTATAACGCGCTGAGCCGGAAGGAGTAACAACATGCGCTTTACCATCAAGCAGAATACCCCGCTGACATCGTGCGTCTACCGCATGGTGCTTCAGGGGGACACATCCGCCATCACCGCGCCGGGGCAGTTTGTGCAGGTGCAGGTGCCGGGCTTCTACCTGCGCCGCCCGATTTCCGTCTGCGACTGGGACAGTGAGACGCTGACGCTGGTCTACAAGGTCGTTGGCAACGGCACGGACGCCATGTGCCGCATGATTCCCGGCACGGAACTCGATTTGCTGACCGGGCTGGGCAACGGCTTCGACATCACCCGCTGCGGGGAGCGTCCGCTGCTGATTGGCGGCGGCGTGGGGCTTCCGCCGATGGTGGGGCTGTGCCGCTGCCTTATGCAAGCGGGCAAGCACCCGACCGTGCTGGCGGGGTTCAATACGGCAGACGAGGTGTTCCTGCGCGAGGATGTGGAGAAGCTCGGCGCGCCGTTTGTGCTGGCGACGATGGACGGGTCAGCGGGCATCAAGGGACTTGTGACCGACGCGCTGCCGGAAATCGACTTCACCGACATCTGCGCGTGCGGACCGCTGCCGATGCTCAAGGCGATTATGAACGCGGACGACCATCCGGCACAGCTGTCCTTCGAGGAGCGCATGGGCTGCGGCTTCGGCGCGTGCATGGGCTGCACGGTCAAGGTCAAGGGCGGCTACAAGCGAATCTGCAAGGACGGCCCGGTGCTGGTGCGAGAGGAGGTCATCTGGTGAGCAGCAGGGATTTGCGCGTTACCCTGTCCGGTGTGACGCTGGACAACCCGGTCATTCCCGCCAGCGGCACATACGGCTTCGGGCAGGAATTTACCCCGTATTACGACATCAACATTTTAGGCAGCCTGTCCTTCAAGGGCACAACGGCGGAAAGCCGCTTCGGCAACCCAACGCCGCGCATTGCGGAATGCCCGAACGGGATGCTGAACTCCGTCGGCCTGCAGAATCCCGGCGTGGAGCACGTCATCGCGCACGAACTGCCCGCCCTGCGGAAAATCTTCCATAAGCCGATTATCGCCAACATCAGCGGTTTCTCGGTGGAGGAATACGTTCACTGTGTCGAGCTGTTGACGAAGGAAGAGCAGGTTGAAATTCTCGAAATCAACATCTCATGCCCGAACGTGCGGCACGGCGGCATGGCGTTCGGTACGAACCCCGACGCGGCGGCGGAAATCACGCGCGCCGTCAAGCAAGTGGCGACGAAGCCTGTCTACATGAAGCTGTCGCCGAACGTGACAGACATTGTGTCCATCGCGAAAGCGTGCGAAGAGGCGGGCGCGGACGGCTTGTCGCTCATCAACACCCTGCTGGGGATGCGCATTGACCTCAAGCGCCGCCGCCCCGTGCTGGCGAACGTCATGGGCGGCTACTCCGGGCCGGGTGTGTTCCCGGTGGCGGTGCGCATGGTGTATCAGGTGACGGGCGCGGTCAGCATCCCGGTCATCGGCATGGGCGGCGTCAGCAGCGCGCAGGACGTCATCGAGATGATGATGGCGGGCGCGAAGGCGGTGCAGGTCGGCGCGGCGAACCTCACTGACCCGTATGCGTGCAAGAAAATCATCGACGATCTGCCGCGCGAAATGGAGCGCCTCGGCATCGAACGCTTGTCGGATATTCAACGAGTATAATGAAGGAGGACTTTCACCATGGCGAAGGATGTTATCATTGCCCTTGACTTTGAAAACAAGGAAAAGACGCTCGCGTTCCTTGACCAGTTCACGGGGCGTAAGCCGTTTGTGAAAATCGGCATGGAGCTGTTCTATGCCGAAGGCCCGGACATCGTGCGCGAAATCAAGGCGCGCGGACACAAGATTTTCCTTGACCTGAAGCTGCACGACATTCCGAACACCGTCAAAAAGGCGATGAAGGTGCTCTCGAAGCTGGATGTGGACATGACGAACCTGCACGCGGCAGGCACGATTGCCATGATGGAAGCCGCGAAAGAGGGCTTGACGAAGGAAGACGGCACCTGCGGCGTGCTGCTGGCGGTGACGCAGCTGACCTCGACGAGTGAGGAGCGGATGCAGCAGGAGCTGCTCATCAACGCGACGATGCCGGAGACGGTGAAGAAGTACGCACAGAACGCGAAAGCGGCGGGGCTGAGCGGCGTAGTCTGCTCGCCGCTGGAAGCTGCCTTGGTGAAGGAAGCCTGCGGGCAGGATTTCCTGACGGTGACGCCGGGCATTCGCTTTGCCGACGGCGACGTGGGGGATCAGGTGCGCGTGATGACGCCGGCAAAGGCGCGGCTGGGCGGCAGCGACTACATTGTGGTCGGGCGGCCGATTACGGCGGCGGCGGATCCGGTGGCGGCATATGAGCGGTGTGTGAAGGAATTCTTGGGCGAGTAAGCTGGGGTTCCTTTTGTAACTGATTGATATTGTTGCAGTGGAATCGCCTCTGCGGAGGCGACCAAAGGGCAATGAAAACAGACGAAGTCTGCGATCACTGTTTGGAAACGTTTGGAGCCGCTACCTTTGGGGATTATTTACGGCTTTGTTTTTTGTTGCAAGGGGAGAAGCATCTCCTATACGTTCGTTATATATAACAAATATTATACCAAAAGCGTGCGTATCTGGCAAGCAATCAACCGTTTTGCGAAAAGACGAACATTCTTCGTTATTTAATCAAATTTGTTATGATTTTTCCGCAAAAAGACGTAAAATTCTCTTGAAAAACAGATGAAATCGTGGTAAAATTGCTTTTGCCCTGCTAAAAACGCGCGGCGCCCGACAGCGGCAAAAAGCGCGAACGGATGGGATAGGGTATCTTCATACCCGGAAGGACAAAGGAAGGAAGAACCGCAAAATGGCAAAGAAACTTTTCTCCCTGTTCATGGCGCTGACCTTGCTGGCGGCGCTGGCTCTGCCCGCAGCTTTCGCAGAGGACTATCTGGACATCATCAACATTGCCGATGACAACCAGAGCGCGTCCTACGACCTGCACAAGGATACCTCCGTCAATGGCCGCAACATGCTGCGCGGCACGGTGATGGAGCAGCTCGTCACCCTGAAGGCGGACGGCAGCATTGCGCCGGAACTGTGCGAAAGCTACGACGTGAGCGACGACAACTCCGCGTTCACTTTCCACCTCCGCCAGGGCGTGAAGTTCCACAATGGCAAGGAAATGACCTCCGCCGACGTGGTGGCGTCCCTGAACCGCTGGCTGGAGTGCTTCGGCACGGCGCGCAAGATGGTTGGCGACGCGCGCTTCACGGTGGTAGACGATTACACCGTCTCTCTGACGCTTGACCATTCCGCCATCATGCTGCTGGACATGCTTGCGGGCGCAGCGCAGGCGGCTGTTATCTACCCGGTGGAATCCATCGAGGCGGTTAATGCTGATACTGGTTATGTCCCGGCGGACTACATCATCGGCACGGGCCCGTACATGTTCAAGGAATGGGCGGTTGACCAGTATGTGCTGCTGGAGCGCTTCGACGATTATGCGGCGTACGGCGACCCGGATCAGCCCATTGACGGCCTGTGGGGCTACAAGCACGCGTATACCAAGACGCTGAAGTACTGGATTGTGAAGGACGCGGCGACCCGTTTCAATGGCCTGATGTCCGGCGAATATGACTTCATTGTCAAGGCGACCGACGCTTATCTTGGCACCCTGCGCTCCATGCCCGATATCACCTGCTACTCCATGCAGACTGGCATGATTAACCTCGTTTGGAACAAGCACTCCACGGACAAGTACCTCCGTCTGGCGTTCCAGGCGCTGGCGAACGCGGATGACCTGAACACCGCGAACTACGGCTCTCTGTACGACAACGACCCCTGCTTCATGGAAAAGTCCCAGCCCGGCTGGTACACCACCAAGGGCGAAGAATTCTTCTGCCAGAACGATCCGGAGAAGGCGAAGGAACTGCTGGCGCAGTCGTCTTTTGACACCAGCAAGCCCCTGCGCATCCTGACGGCGACCGGCGGCGGCGCGGAAGCCATGCTGGAAGTGCTGCGTCAGGAAGCCGCGAAGATTGGCGTGACGCTGGAAATCACCGCGACCGACCGCACGACCATGACCTCCATGCGCAACGACGAGACGCTCTACGATGCGTACTTCACCACCTTCTCTTCTGTCGCTGTGCCGTCCCTGCGCAATTTCTTGTCTGCGGATTATGCCGGCTGGTCTGACGATGAGCATCTGCAGGAACTCATGCTCCAGATGACCACCGCCGCCACGAAGGAAGCGGCTTTCGCAACCTGGGAAGAAATCCAGTATTACTGCTACAGCGACTATTGCCCCATCCTGATGATGGGTCACTTTCATCAGGCGGCTGCCTGCACGAACCGCCTGACCGGTTACAACGTTTTCCTGACCACGAATTTCTGGAACGCGAAGCTCGCGAAGTAACCCCAACCGCTGAGGCAGCCGTATTCTCAGTACGGCTGCCTTTTCGTGATTGATAGGGGAAACCCAAGGGGCGCTGCCCCTTGACCCCGCAAGGGAGTTCCTCCCTTGACCCTTTCGCGCGATTGGGTTGGTGACGACTGCATACAATGCCCGCGTGTTTATGCAGGAGTTCCGTCGCCACAGCGACAAATTTTCTGCATAACCGCACATCTCTATGCAAAAATAGCATCAATAAAAAGCGCCCACCACAGGCGCTTTTTATATTGGAAAACAACTATTCTTCCGCGTGCTGTCTCAACACGCGCTATTCCGCATTCCGAATTCCGAATTCCGAATTCGTCTCACCCATTTCCATCCTGCGGACCCCACATCCCCGTCACTTTGCCGTCCTTGTCATCCACTTCCACTTCATAGGCATCATCCGCCATGTCGCGCTGGGGAATCGCAAAATCCACCTGCCAGCAGCCTTTGTCGGCGCGGTAACCGTATTCCACCACGGTGCGGCACAGCAAATCCGACGCGTCCACGCCGTACTCCGCAATCACGCCCTGCGCGGCGCTCGTCAGCACATCCACAACCGCCGTCTGCGTGCCGGCAATGTCCGCAAAAGCATCATAGCCCTTTTCCACCTTGTTGATGGCAAACGCGGTGTACGCCGTGCCGCTCAGGGTGATTTGGTAGCTTTCCAGCGTCGGAATCGGCTCGCGCTTCGGGGCGGCAGGCGCCGCATCGTTCTCCGTCAGCGTATCCGACGAAACCCAGCTTTCCGCGAATGTCCCGTCCGCGCGGGCGTAGCGGATGCGGGTCAGCATGGTGATGCTCTCCAGCGGAATTACGTTTCTACCACGCAACCCCATGCTGTCCAGCGCAAGATACGCTGTGCCAGCCGCCAGTTCGCCGTCCGGCACCAGATATTTGCCATCCACCAGCGCATACAGCGCCAGAGGGAATTGCGCAGTTGCCGTTGTTTCCTGCCAGTCGGACAGCTCCACGCGCTCGATGCCCGCTTCCGACGCGCGCCCGCTGTAATGCAGCGTGTAGCGTTCCAATTCGCCGTACTGTTCGCGAATCGCGTCGCTCGCCGCGTCCGCCGGGAAGGAGGCAATGCCCGTCAGTTTCGTTTCGCCGTCCGCATCATCCGCCTGAACGGCGAAGAACGTCTGGGTAATGTCAACGCCCTTTTCCGCCAAGTTATCGCGCATGAGCAGGAGGATGTCCCGCTGGGTCTGCGCGGCGGTCGGGTGCAGATTAGCGTTTTCCACCGATGTGAACGCCATCATGTCCAACCGCATCGTGAAGCGGTACGGTGTGCCGTCCAGCGTCACTTGCACCGTGACCGCGACGGCGTAATCCCCGAACGTCGTCACTTCCTCGCGGGCGTAATCCGCCACTTCCACAAAGCCGTTCAGGTCGGCAAAGCGCCGAATGTAGCTGGAAATCGCCTCATCGAGGTTGTCTGGCAGTGCGCCGTCATAGGTCAGGCTGGCATTGCCCAGCAGGTCGAAATCATACGCCTGTACGCGCCCCTGCTCATCCATCAGCAGCCAGACAAACGTGTTCCGCATGTACGCCGTCACATACCATCCCTCTTCCGCGCGCATGGCAGACCAATCGACAGCTTCGGACTTCGCGGAAAAGTTCGTGACGAACAGCGGCAGATACAGCCACGCTTTCGCCTGTTCAATAGCGTCCTCGCCTGAGGAAATCGCGCCGCGCGCAAAGTCGCGGTACGGGCGATTGTTCGCCACGAGAGGCAGTACCGTCTCCGGCGCGTAGGGGGCAGACGTTTCCGCAACCGCCGCGGTCAGCAGCATCATCACACTCAGCAGCATTGCAAGGATTTTCCGCATTCTTGTTCCCTCCATCCAGCGGGTTTTCGCTTATAGAACGCTTCTGCGGCGGAAAATCTTCCCGGTGCCGGCAATCGAAATGCAAAAAATCCACCTTCCGGGGGACGCTGCGCCCTTAGAAGATGGATTTCTTATTACTTATCGAACAGTTCCTTCACCTTGTCGATGAAGGTCTTTCTCTGGTCGTACTGCTTGCCGTTGTCGTCGCCGTCGAACTGGCGGAGCAGCTCGCGCTGCTTTTCGGTCAGGCGGCGCGGAGTTTCCACGCGCACCTTGAAAATCAAATCGCCCTTATTGTTCGACCCAAGCTGCTGGATGCCCTTGCCGCGGATGCGGAACTCAGTGTCCGTCTGCGTGCCTTCGGGGATGGTGTACTTTACGCTGCCATCGAGCGTCGGGACGTCGATTTCCGCGCCGAGCGCCGCCTGCGTGAAGGAAATCGGCACTTCCAGGCGCAGGTTCGTGCCCTCGCGGCGGAAGAGCTTGTGCGGCTTGACAGTAATCTGGATGAGCAAATCGCCATTCGGGCCGCCGTTCGCGCCGGGTTCGCCCTGCCCGCGCTTGCTCAGGACGATATTGTCATCCACACCAGCGGGGACATCGAGTTCCAGCGTCCGGCGCATCCGAACGCGCCCCGAACCGCCGCAGGACGAGCACTTGTCCTTGATGACCTTGCCGCTGCCGCCGCAAGCCGGGCAGGTACGCACGGTCGTCATCCAGCCGCCGCTCTGGCGGATTTGCCCCGTGCCTTTGCACATGGAGCAGGTCTGCGGCTGCGTACCGGGCTTTGCGCCGCTGCCGCCGCAGGTTGCGCAGTTTTCATAGCGGTAAAATTCGACGGATTTATGGCAGCCCTTCGCCGCTTCCTCGAAGGTCAGGCGCAATTCATAGCGCACGTCGTTGCCCTGCCGAGGGGCATTCCGGCGCGCCTGTGCACTGCCGCCCATGCCGCCGTTGAACAGCTGGTCGAAGATATCGCCCATACCGCCCATGCCGCTGAAGTCCATGCCGCCGAACGGATTGCCGCCCGCGCCGCCGCCCATATCCGGGCCATCAAAGCCAAACTGGTCGTAACGGGCGCGCTTATCCGGGTCGGACAGCACCTCATTGGCTTCGTTCAGTTCCTTGAAGCGGGCTTCCGCTTCCTTGTCGTTGGGGTGCAGGTCGGGGTGGCATTCCTTCGCCTTCTTGCGGTAGGGGCGCTTAATGTCCTCATCCGTCGCGTTTTTATCGATACCCAGCACTTCGTAATAATCGCGCTTGTTCGCCACGTTTGTTCACCTCTGATTGATAATCCGGCTTTTTGCCTGATGGCAGGGTTTGCTTACTTTGCTTTCATGCAAATGAGGAATCCATCTATTGCGTAGATTTTTTCCGAAGCAAGGGGAATCGCGCCTGCGGGCGCGACAAGGGGGCAATGGAAACGGACGAAGTCCGAGGTCGCCCCCTTGACCCCTTCGGTCGCCTCTACCGGAGTTGGTTTTTATCGGAACAAGGAAAACCGCATCCGCGTCGCCCCAAAACCCTGCATGGGCGATTGACCCAAATATACCGGGAGGCACGTTGGACGGCACTCCCGGCTCGGATATTTGCGGCATTCCCGTGGGGCAGCCGGTGCCGCCCCACAGGAAACGTTATTGCTTAGTGAACGTCGCCGTCCGCCTCATAGGTGCCGTCCGCGTTCTGCGTACCGGCCTGCGGCTGTTCGGGGTTCGCGCCCTGCTCGCCGCCCTGCTGCTGATACAGCTTGCCGAAGATGGCGTACACCTTCTGGGTGAAGGCATCCATCGCGTTCTTGATTTCTTCCGCGTTGTTGCCCTCACGCACCTTCTTGAAGTTCGCGATTTCGCTCTCGACGGTCGCCTTGTCTTCCGCGGACAGCTTGTCGCCGTTCTCGCGCAGCTGCTTCTCCATCTCGTAAATCATGGAGTCAGCATGGTTGAGGGTTTCGACTTCTTCCTTGCGCTTCTTGTCCTGCTCAGCGTACTGCTCAGCTTCCTTGACGCGCTGGTTGATTTCTTCCTCGGTCAGGTTGGAGGAAGCGGTGATGGTAATCTTCTGCTCGTTGCCAGTCGCCTTATCCTTTGCGGAGACATTCACGATGCCGTTCGCGTCGATGGAGAAGGTGACTTCAATCTGCGGCACGCCACGGGGCGCGGGCGCAATGCCGGTCAGCTGGAAGCGGCCCAAGGACTTGTTGTCGTAAGCCATCTGACGTTCGCCCTGCAGGACGTTGATTTCAACCGTCGTCTGACCATCCGCCGCGGTGGAGAACACCTGCGACTTGCTGGTCGGGATGGTGGTGTTGCGGTCAATCAGGCGCGTGAAGATGTGGCCTTCGGTTTCCAGACCCAGAGACAGCGGGGTAACGTCCAGCAGCAGCACGTCCTTCACTTCGCCGCCCAGCACGCCGCCCTGAATGGCAGCGCCGATAGCCACGCACTCGTCCGGGTTGATACCCTTGAAGGGTTCCTTGCCGGTCACGCGCTTCACAGCCGCCTGAACAGCCGGGATACGAGTAGAACCGCCAACCAGAATGATCTTGCTGATGTCGTTGTAAGTCAGACCCGCGTCCTTCAAAGCCTTTTCCATAGGCGTGATGGTCGCCTGCACGAGGTCAGCGGTCAGTTCCTCGAACTTCGCACGGGTGATGGTGACGTCGAGGTGCTTCGGACCATTGGCATCCGCCGTGATGAACGGCAGGTTGATGTTCGCGCTGGTGGTGCCGGACAGGTCAATCTTCGCCTTTTCCGCTTCCTGCTTCAAGCGCTGGCTCGCGGCACGATCCTTGCGCAGGTCAATGCCGTTTTCCTTCTGGAACTGATCCGCCACATAGTCGATAATGCGCTGGTCGAAGTCGTCGCCGCCCAGGCGGGTGTTGCCGTTGGTGGCAAGCACTTCAAACACGCCGTCGCCAATGTCGAGGATGGACACGTCGAACGTGCCGCCGCCGAGGTCGTACACCAGAATCTTCTGGTTGCCGTCCTTCTCAAGGCCGTACGCCAGCGAAGCAGCCGTCGGCTCGTTGATGATACGCAGCACTTCCAGGCCCGCGATACGGCCAGCGTCCTTGGTCGCCTGACGCTGAGCGTCATTGAAGTACGCCGGGACGGTGATGACCGCCTGCGTAACCTTTTCACCCAGATAGGCTTCGGCGGTTTCCTTCATCTTCGTCAGAATCATAGCGGAAATGTCCTGAGGGGTGTAGGCCTTGCCGTCGATGTTCACCTTGTAGTTCGTGCCCATCTCACGCTTGATGGAGATGACGGTACGGTCGGGGTTGGTCACGGCCTGACGCTTTGCGATCTGACCGACCATACGCTCGCCGTCCTTGGAGAAAGCCACAACAGACGGCGTAGTGCGCGCACCTTCCGCGTTCGGGATAACAACCGGCTGGCCGCCTTCCATGACCGCCACGCAGCTGTTCGTCGTACCAAGGTCAATACCAATAATCTTGCTCATAATCTTGTCCTCCAATATCTATGTCGAATGTTTAGGAAATTGTCTGATTTATGCAGTGGGCATTGCAGCCCGAACTGTCTGATTGAATGGGGCTTAGTCGGGCACGACCTTCACCATCGCGTGACGGAGAACGGTCTTGTCCATCATGTACCCCTTCTGGAGCACCATACACACCGTGCCGGGTTCGCCGTCATCCGCCGTACCCTGCATGATGGCTTCCTCCAGATTCGGGTCAAACTTTTCGCCGAGGCGGTCAATGGGTGTCACGCCTAACTTTTCGTAGGCGGCAACCATCTGCTTGCGCGTCATCTCCACGCCGGTTTTGAGGGCGTCGGCATCCGCATTCTCTGCGGCAGCCAGCGCGCGTTCAAGGTTATCCAGCACGGGGAGCATCGCGGTCGCGACCTTGCGCTGACCCTCCGCGAAAGCATCCGCGCGGACGCCTTCGTTGCGGCGGCGGAAGTTGTCAAAATCCGCCTGCACGCGCTGGGCGAGCGCCAGATACTCATCCGCCTTGGCAGCGGCCTTCTTGAGTGCGTCCACGTCCGGAGCATCCGCCTGCGGGGCGGGTTCCTGCGGCGCTTCGGCAGCCGGCTGCTCCTGATCTGTCACGTCGGGGGTCATATCTTCCTCCGGCTGCTTCGGGGTTTTCTGCTGCTCATTCATCGGTCGCTTTCTGCCTTTCTTCCATTTCATTGCTATTTATCCAGCTTCTTATTTTTCTGTGGCGCCTGACTTCCGAACATCTCGGACAGCTGCTGACCCATCGTGTTCATGACGGACAGCACCCGGCTGTACCGCATTCGCGTCGGGCCAATCACGCCGATTGTCCCCTGCCGGCCGGAGCCGGTAGAGTACGTCGCGGTGACGATGGAGCAGTCCGCCATTTCCGGCACGCCCGTTTCCGGGCCAATGCGGACGGTGAACGCCATTTCACCCTTCTGACTGATGATGTCCGCCAGACGGTCGCGCGTTTCCATCAGGCTGAGGAACGACCGCGCCTTTTCCATGTCGCTGTATTCGGGGTACGCGAGCATGTTGCTCGTGCCGCCAACCGCCACATGCGGGTGCGTCATTTCGTCCTGCTGTCCCAGCGCCTTGCCCAAGCCTTGCAGGAGACGCTCGTTCTCGTGCATTCCCTGCATCAGCTGCGGCATCTGCGCCACTGCCTCATGGAGCGTCAGCCCCTGAAGGCGTTCGGTCAGCGTCTTGCTGATGGCGTAGAGCGCGTCGCTGTCGAGATCGCTTGCCACCTGCACCACCTGATCGCGGACAATGCCCATATCCGTCACGATGACGACCAGCGCGGATGTATCCGACACCGGCACGAGCTGAATCGTGCGAATCTTCGGCATTTTCCCCGTCGGCGGCAATACCACGGCGGTGTAGCTTGTCAGGGAGGAAAGCACCTGTGCGGCGTGGTCTATCACATCCTCCATTTGATGCATCCGCCCCAGAAAATGTCCCTTAACCGCCGCGTCGCTATCCGACGGAATGCGCCCCGTCTTCAGCAGCTGATCGACATAGAGCCGATACGCTTTTGCGGATGGGATGCGTCCCGCGGAGACATGCGGCTGATCGAGGTAGCCCAGTTCCTCCAGATCGCTCATCTCATTGCGGATGGTCGCGGAGGACAAGCCCATGTCGTATTTCTTCGAGATGGTTCTTGACCCCACCGGCACAGCGGTGAGGATGTAGTCGTCAATGATGGCTTGCAGGATTCGGAACTTCCGTTCATCCATCATCATGACCAATCCCTCCTCTCCGTGAACCATGCTGGTCTGTGTTGTTAGCACTCATCGTTGTCGAGTGCTAATCACATGACATAATATACCCCTGTCAAGTCACTTTGTCAAGGGGTTCGCGGGAATTTTTTTCATCTTTTCTGTAAACTCGGTTTGACAAATCTGTGAACGCGTGATTTTTTCGCCGGAATCAACGGTTTTGCGCACCAAAAAGCGGCTGCCCGGAATCGCTCCCAAGGCGGCCGCCCATGTTATCAATGTTCTTGCAAATCACGGAACTTCCGCGTTTCATCCTCCGAAAGCGTCTCATACGGCATGAAGAACCGCACATAGATGTAATGCGGGAGAAACAGCAGCAGCACAAACAGCAAATAGGCAGCAAACCACCCGATGGCATCATTCATGCTGTTACGGAAAAAAATGCACACCACGAAGATGACAAACTCAATCGGCATGAGTACAGTAGCCGCTTTGAATCTGCTCGGTTTGCACAGCTTCCCGCAGTGCGGACAGCGCGTCCAGTTGTACCGCGCCATCGCATCCCAATAAGTGTGCTGAAAGTAGTGATATTCTGTGCATTTTCTCGCCATAGCTGTTCCTCATTTCCGCCCATTTTTCACGGCTCCATCGCCGCCGAATCCGGTTCGGGCGTCGGGGTCACAAAGACCTCCAAATGGCTATCCTGAAAGCCGTCGAAGGGGAAATAGCCGCTGATTTCGTCGCCGTCGGGGTCAGGGGTTGCAGTCGGACCGGCATCGTTGTTCAGCAGCAGACCGCCGTCCACGCTTCCCGGCTGGGGGAAGATAATCGTCAGCTGCATCCAGTTCGCATTGTCGTGGTACTGGTTCGGGTAGTATGCCCCATACAGGCGTGTCTGCGTTCCCTGCGAGAGAATCGGCTGCTCCTCGAAGGACTCCACCACGCCATTGCCGTTGCTCTCCTGCACCTTGCGCACATACGCCTGCACCGCCGACACCGCCTCGTCCAGCGTGATGCTGTTCGGGCTGGTCTGCTGCACCAGCGCGCCGCCGATGAGGGCGAAGCTCGTCAGGTTATCCATGCGCAGGACAAGGCTGGTGATGCCTGTCGCGTTCATGTTCACGGTGATTTCGGCGTGCTGGGCGAATTCCGCGCCGTCCAGCCCAAGGCTGGCGAACGTCGGGTACAGCTCATAGCACGGATCAATTTTCCCCGCGCCGGAAGAAATAAGCGTCTCATTGACGCGCCGGATATAGTCTTTCAGCCTCTCAACCGCCGCATTCCCGGACAAATTCTGCCCGGCGGCAGGCGTATCCCAGTCAATATCGCCAGATGCCCACGCGACTGCGCACACGAGCATCGTCATCAGCACCAGCAGCGCCGCGCGGCGCAGGATTTTGCTCATGCTCACTTCTTCGCTTCCAGCATTGCCTGCCGCAGTTCGACAAAGCGGGCAATGAGTTCAACCGTGCCCTCCACGCCGAGCTTGCCCGTGTCCACGCACAGGTCGTAGTTGTTCACGTCGCCCCACGTTGCGGTAGCGTAATAATTATAGTAGGAAGCGCGCTGCTTATCCGCCTTGCGGATGCGATCCTCCGCCTTCTGCGGGTCAACGCCATAGTATTTCACAGCGCGTTCCACCTTGCTCTGCATTTCCGCCTTCAGGAACACGCTGATGGTGTTCGGGCGGTCCTTGAGCACATAGTCAGCGCAGCGGCCGACGATGACGCACGGGCCCTTATCGGCAATCGAGCGGATGGCATCGAACTGCGCGAGGAAAATCTTATGGTTCAGCGGCATGTCCATATAGTACGAACCGGCGTCGCCATGCACCTGCATCCCGGTGACGAGATTGAAGAGCAGGGAGCGGGTCGGCTTTTCGTCGTGATCCTCGAAGATTTCTTCGCAGATGCCGCTCTGCTTGGCAGCTTCGGACAAAAGTTCCTTATCGTAGAACGGGATACCGAGCTTTTCCGCGAGCATCCGTCCGACATAGCGTCCGCCTGAGCCAAACTGTCTGCCGATGGTGATGACACAATTCGTCTTCATATGAAATACCTCACTTTCCTGAGGGTAAAGCGGCATAGCCTACCCACTTTATCCCCTTTCAGTATAGCACAAAATGCCCGTTTGGGCAATGGTGTTTTTGTTTTTCATGTGGTTTATGGTTGATTCCGCGTCAAAATGGTATTTGCGTCTGCAAACGCGGTTTTTCTGCCGCAAAAAAATCCAACAAACTTAGATGCGAGCCGAAGGGGTCAAGGGGGCGGTCGCCTCCCATGTTCCTTGAACTGTATTGGAAGGCTTTTTAGTTTGCTGGACTGAATAAACTATCCCTTATTCCTCAAACGGCATCGACGTCCTATCCGCCTTTTCCAGCTCCGCCTCCAAATCAACCGGCTTGCCATACTTCTCCTCATACGCCGCGTCCCGCTGCGTCATCTGCAGCCGCTTCGTATGCACATACGCCAAATTCGACGGAGACGCCTTCGCCGCCGTCATCGTCAGCCGCTTCTGCCCGTCCGATTCCAACCGCAGACGGACGCGAATCAGCATATTCCCATGCTGCGGGCACTTTGCTATGCTGATATACTTATCCGCCGCCTGCCGGACGTATGCGCCGTCCTCTAACTTCATCTTCTTCCCGCACACGGGGCAGCGCGGCACGCGGGCGAAATCGCTCGCGAACGCCTCGTTCACCGTGCCGAACGTCTCGCCGCCAGCGCGCTCACGCTTGTCGGTGTGGATGAGCGGACGCGGCTTCTGCGGGTACTTCAGCACATCCTCCGGCTGCGGCAGACGCGCGAACACCAGCGCCGTGTAGTACGCGTCGTGCAGGGCATTGTGGAAGTAGCGGGCAGCGTCCGGCTCAATGCCGAGCATCTCCATGGCGACCTTCAAGCCCTTGCGGTCACGACAGCCATTGACATCTGAGAACAGGCGCTGAATGTCGCAAATCGGCGGCATCGGCTCGGTGCAGCCGAAAAAGTCCATGTTCTGCTTCCAGACGCTGATGTCGTCGCAGCCCCACGTCAACAGTGTGTATTCCTCGCCGCACCACGCCGTGAACTGCGCCATCGCGTCCAGGAACGTCGGCGCATCCGCCAGTTCCTCCGCGCCCAGCTGCGTCATCTTGCGAATGCGCGGATGAATCTTCACATAATACTGCGGACGAATCGGGATGGAAATGCTGTCCACCACCTGATATTTGTCGTCCACCTTCACCGCGCCGATTTGAATCATCTCGAACACGAGCCGATCCCCGACCTGCCGGAATACCGAACTGTCAAACGACATCGGCTGATTCCACTCAAGGTCTACCACGATATAATGCAATGGTCTCAATCTCCCCAGTATTTTTATATTGCTTCTATTTCTTCTTCGCCTGCGCTCTGACCAGCCAGAGCGCCTGTTGCCCATGCGATTTGCAGGTTGTAGCCGCCCGTGTGCGCGTCCACGTCAATAACTTCCCCAGCGAAATAAAGCCCGCTGACTTTCCTGCTTTCCATCGTCGCCGGGTCGATTTCACGCACATTCACGCCACCGCGGGTGACGATGGCTTCCTCGATGGGCGCTAATTTTTTCAGTGAAATCGGCAGCTCTTTGAGGGCGGAGACGAGCTTCTCGCGCTCTTCTTTCGTCACCTGCGCGCAGACCTTGCTCCCGTCCACGCCGCAAAGCTCTGGGAAAATCTCCGCAAAACTTGCCGGCAGCAGGTGCGGCAGTACGTTCCGCAGCTGACGGCGGCTGTCCTCCGCCAATTCGCGCTGAAGCCGCGTGTCCAGCTGCTGCGCCGTCAAGCCCGGCTTCAAGTCCAGCGTCACGTTCGCCTCCGCCAAATTTTCCGGCAAGTGGCAGGACATCGTGAGCGTCAGCGGCCCGGAAATGCCGAAATGCGTGAACAGCATCTCACCCAAATCCGAGTACAGCACCTTCTTGCCCTTTTTCAGCGTCAGGGTGACATTCTTGAGCGCCAGCCCCTGCAAACGCCCGCACCAGTCGCAATCCGTTTCAATCGCGGACAGCACGCCCATGCGCGGGGTCGTCGTGTGCCCGACGCTCTCCGCCAGCCGATAGCCGTCGCCCGTCGAACCCGTCAGCGGACACGATAACCCGCCCGTCGCCAGAATCACCCGCTCCGCCTGAAGCGCCGTGCCATCCATCAGGCGAACGCCGGTTACACGCAGCGTGCCGTCCTCCGCCTTCTCCGTCATCAGCGCCTGCACCCGACTGCCGTAGCGCACATCGACACCGCTTTGCTGCATCAGCCGCGCCAGCGTCCGGGTTACGTCGCTCGCCTTCTCCGTCGCCGGAAAAACGCGCCGACCGCGCTGCACCACCACCGGGCATCCCGCGTCTTCCAGCAGCTGCATCATATCCTGCGGCGAAAAGAACGACAGCGCACTGTACAGGAACCGCGGATTCCGCGCCACCTCGCGCAAAAACTCATCCAGCGTGCAGTCATTGGTGACGTTGCAGCGCCCTTTCCCGGTGATGTAAACCTTCTTGCCCAGCTTTTCGCCGCGTTCCAGCAGCGTCACGCGCGCGCCCGCTTTGCCCGCGAAGATGGATGCCATCATCCCCGCCGCGCCGCCGCCAACCACAATCACCCGGCGTTCAGGAACGGACATCCCCATGGCCTTCTTCCTCCAAATACACTTCGTACGTCTCCCAAATGGATTCCAGCTGCTTGAAATGCTGGCTCAGCGCCTGCTTGCGGTGCAGCCCCAGCGTCACCAGCAGGGCGTTAATCAGGCTCAGCGGTGCGGCGAGCGAATCCACAAACGACGCCATATCCGTCCGCGCCGTCAGCGACAAATCCGCAATTTCCGCCAGCGGCGACATCGGGCCATCCGTAATCGCCACCACCTGCGCCCCGCACCGCTTCGCGAACCGCATCGCCTCCAGCGTCCGCGTGGAGTAGCGCGGGAAGGAAATGCCAATCAGCACATCATTCTCCCGCAGCTTGATGATTTCCTCGAACACATCCGTCGCGCCGGAAGATACCAGATGCACATTATCAAAAATATAATTCAGATAATACCCCATGAACTGCGCCAGTGGCGCCGCTGAGCGCAAGCCCATGACATACACGGCATTGGCGTTCAGCAGCCGCTGCACTACCTCGTCGAACACCTGCTGTTCAACCTGTTCCAAGGTGTTGCGGAGGTTCTGCATGTCGCTCTTCAGCACCGTCGTCAGCGCCGCCGACGGGTCAAGCTCCGTCGCCATCTCGAAGCGCTGATTCGCTGTCAAGCGATGGCTGACAAGCTCCTGCAGCGAGCGCTGGAGCTGCGGATAGCCCTCATACCCCATTGCCGCCGCAAAGCGCACAACGGTGGATTCGCTCACGCCCACGCTCTCCCCCAGGCGGCTGGCGGTCATGAACACCGCCTTATCATAATGCTCGACAATATACTGTGCGATCTTCCGATGACCCTTGCTCAGGCGTTTGCCCGACTGATTCAGGCGGTCGATCATATCCTGCATGTCCTGCATGACGATTCCCTTCTTCTCTGTTCATGCGGCGCGCCCGACCACGCCGATATAGTCCTGCTTCATTATACGGGAAAGGAGGGGGATTTGCAAGTGGAATCCGATAAAAATGCAAAAAAAACCGAATTTTGCCGACTTTATTTCTGGAAATGGGGCAAATATTGCAGAGAAGCGAGGACACGAGGAATGAGCCATGAGAAGCCGCACGCGGCAGAAGCAAGGAAAAGAGTTCAACGCAATCGCATGTCCGCAGTCGCATCCCAATCTGCTCTTTCAACCTGCTCAGCATTGTCGCGCCAAGTGGGCACGATCAGACTGTCCGACTGCCTGCCTCCACCACACGCACCGTCATGTAATCTCTTTCCGTATTTAGCAGCTCGCCATGTAACCTTTGTATCTCAGTTGTATTTCAATTGTACTTCTTGTGTTTTTCTGCAAAAAAATCCGTGTTTTTTAACATTCAGCACTTTTCTTTTTCTCTCATCCGTGATAGAATAGAAGCGTGAATACTTCTTATTGTGCAGTCGGACGTCAGGCAGTAGCAATTTGAAAGTTCCGTCTCTCCTTGTGTTTGTTTTATCGAATTCTCATTTCCATTTTTTTCTGCCAACTTTGAAGGAGGTTCTTTCCCGTGGATGATGCGAAACGCCCTGCGCCAGAAACCGTCAATTTCTCATCCTGCCGAGTTGTGAGCGTCCGCGCTGTACCCGCCGCAAGCCCGAACTTCGCGCCGGTGTACTGCCTAATGACGTCGGAAGTGGACGGTTTCCCTATACAGCAGGCAATTCCGCTCATCCCGCTTGGCGGAGCGGTGCAGGGTGCACAGACAGCGCAAGCCGTTCGACCCGCACAGCCCATGCCTTCCGTGTCGTCGTCCACTGCATCCGCCCGCCCGAAGCCGCCTCAGCTGCCCCTGCCGAAATCGCAAATCCCGACGCAGTGGGAAATTTCCAGTCTGCTGTCGTCTCTCGGCGTGCCTGCGCGTCTGTCCGGCTTCTACTATCTGGTGGATGCGATTCTGTATCTCCTGTGTCAGCCCATTGAGACGCGCTGCATGACGATGGAAGTCTACCCGACCGTTGCGCGGCGATACAGCACGTCGCCGCTGGCGGTAGAACGCGCGATTCGCACGGCCATCAACCAATCGTGGCAGGAGCAGAACATTCCGCTTTACTGCGCCCTGTCGGGGCGGAATCCCGCGCCGCATGAACCGCGCCCCACGACGTGCGAGTTTGTGGCGAACGTGCTGATGTTCCTGCGGATTCATCTGGCGGAGCTGAAGAAGTGAATATTTCTGGAGATTGAAAAAACCAGCGGTTTTGCGCCGCCGGTTTTCTTGTATTTTTGGGGGTTGGGTATCCGTTTGGAGGGAAAAAGCAAGGGCAAGGTGTGGTGAAGCGGCTATGTGGTCGCGCCCATTTGGCGCGACAATGTGCAAGTAGTGGGCAGAGCGGCTTGGGGGCGCTCCTGCGGGAGCGCAAAGTTACTGGCAGGGACGCTTCGCTGCC